>OLSB01000453.1_pt1 | contig 47081 bp, 45 predicted proteins | sample 1672071 | NCBI WGS metagenome assembly OLSB01 (sample SAMEA3136642, study PRJEB25190) | human gut metagenome | biome: human gut; feature: human-associated habitat; material: faeces | place: Austria | collected 2013 | reverse complement strand
TTTAGAGTTTGGCATAAAAAAGTCAGTTCGACAAGGCGCATGATTTGACGTTTACGAACATTGAAAATCCAATGACAAATGGTTCATACCATTTATTTTTTACCTACTCTAGATCATGCCTTACTGCTTAACAAATTTTGTATTTAACAAAATTGTGCGCAGTGCGGCATAACAAATGAATTTAGTTAGTGGGAGTCCACTAAACTAATTTCATTGATTAACGCAAATGCCTAACTTCTTAAGAAATGTTACTGTAAGCAGAGAATAGACTGCGTATTCACTTCATCAGAGATCTGGTTTTAAATGAATTTAATTAATGAAACTGTACAATCGGTGATCAAGTGAGGTGTAGCAATATATTCAAAACTACTGTGTGCATCTCTACACAACATTTATATAAATGTTGTGAGGAGTAACTACAAGATTTATCTGTACTGTTTTACACTTCTTACATTTCTAATAATATTATTCTAATTATTTTATTCTAAAATAATTTCTGGCTTTTTTTAGCAAAACGCTTGAAGGCTTAATATTACTGGCTTTATAAGGTGTCAAAAAAAATTAAAGGTGGAAAGAAGTTGGGGTAAAGGTGGAAGAAAGTTGGGGTTGAAGTGGAAAATGAAAAATTTTTTCCACATTTCATTTCATCTGTCATATTAATATTGGAGGTGTTAAATATGGCAAGAAAATTAAAATATCAATTAACAAAAAACACATTTGTAGACAATGATATAGTAAGGTACAGCGATGCATTTAAAAACCTAAATGCATCACAAATTAATTTATTTTTATTTTTATGCTGTCTTGCAAAACAGCAATATGATGTAGAAAAAGCGGATGAAACAGAAGGGAAAAAAACTGGATGGTCAGATGAAATAAAAATCAACATGATTGAATTTTGTAAAGTATGTGGCAAAAAAACAGACTGGTTTGATATGCCAAAAGAGAAGAAAGATGCAATATTAGACTGTTTTAGGGATTTACAAAAAAAGCAATTTACACTTTATAAATCAAAAAGAAGATCATTATCAGATGGTTTTGAAAGTTATAATTATCTTTCGTATGTAATATATAAAAATAATATATTAACAATAAGTATGGATGAAAAAACAAGATTATTTTTTATGAATTATGATTGTTTTTTTACATCCTATGAAATAGGGCAGGTAATACAACTAAAAAGTGAAACTTCAAAATTGCTATATATCTATCTAAGATCATTTTGGGATGCTAACAAGAGACAATTTTTACCAACATCATTATCATTAGATAATTTTAGGGATATTATAGGGAAAACAGGTAGCTATTTAGAATATAAAGATTTAAAGAGACATGTGCTTGAAAAGGCTATTGCGGAAATCAACGAAAAAACAGATATTACAATAAGTGGTGATTATGATGTATATAGACATTTAACAAATGGAAATGAAGAAAATATGACATCAGAAGAAATAAATAAATGTAGAATAAAATCTATGGAGATGCGTACAGATGATGAAAATAGAAGAATTGTAACAGGGTTGACATTTAGAATAAAAATGAAGCCTAAAGAAGAAGCTGAAGATTATTTGTATGGTCTTTTTGATGATGAACTAATAGCAGAAAGAATGCGATTAAAAGCTATGAAAAAAAGGGTAAATGAAAATTTAGAAGAAAATAAAAAATTCAGAAGAGATAAATATACACCAAACAAAAAGATTTAGCATGCCAGTGCTTTTTCTGGCTCGGTAAATTTTTTGTGCGGTAGACTGGGAATTGATGCATCAGCATCAAGGCGTGTAGCGCAAAAAAGATAATGCAAAAGGTGCGATTTTATGGTAGAATATTCTCTGTATATTTACATTTAGAATTGTACTTTGTGCATTTTATATAAATTGACAAAGGAGATAGTTATAGATGGCAAAAAAAGAAGTAAAGACAGATTTATGGGTATATGATTTATTAAAAGATGCAGAAATAGAATTAGATCCACAAGGAAGTTCTATAAAAGAAATAGATGATGCTTTAAAGACTGCCAGCAAAAAAGGAACAGGGCATGTAGGCTTTCCAGAATATGTTGGTGTTGTAAAGGATTTTATAATTGTTATAGAAGATAAGCCAAAAACAGACAAACATGTGCTTTTAGATGGTAGTGTTATCAGTTTAGAAACAAATGCAGTTGTAAATTATGCTATGAATGGAGCTTTATTTTATGCAAAGCATTTAGCAAAGAACACCACATATAAAAAGATAATTGCAATCGGTGTATCTGGAGATAAGAAGAAACACAAAATCAGTCCAATATATGTTGATGATACAGATTATTATAGAGAGCTTCCAGATGTAGAATCATTTATATCATTTAATGAAAAGAATATAGATGAATACTACACAAGAGAAATTTTAAAGGAAGATACAAACACAGAAAAAGAACTTGCTGAAATATTGAAAGATGCGGCATCATTACACGAAGATTTAAGAAATTATGGAAATTTAAAAGACATAGATAAACCTTTGGTTGTATCTGGAATTTTGCTTGCATTGAATGAAATTGAAAAGAAAAGTTTCAGTATAGATAATTTGGTAGGCGATACAGTAGAAACAGACGGACAGAAAATATATAAAGCTATTGAGTCAAATTTGAAACGTGTTAATGTGCAACCACAAGTCAAATTAGACAAGATTTTAAGCCAGTTTTCTATTATTCGTGATACACAGATATTAAATGAGATTAATGATACATTAGGTGAAACACCTTTAAAATACTATGCGAAATTCTTATATGAAAAGATTTTCAAGAGTATAAAATATACCAGCTCATCAGAAGATTATTTAGGTAGATTTTATGGCGAATTTATGAGTTATTCTGGCGGTGATGGTCAGACACTTGGAATTGTACTAACTCCAAAGCATATAACAGAATTGTTCTGTGAATTGCTTGATTTAAAGCCAGAAGATATTGTATTAGATCCTTGTTGCGGTACAGCTGGATTTTTAATTGCTTCAATGCATTATATGCTCAATGAAGTAATAACAACAAAGGGATTAAAAACAAGAGAAGAAATAGAAAAAGATCCAGATATTAACCACATTAGAAAGCATCAATTACATGGTATTGAATTGCAACCATATATGTTTACAATTGCAACAACAAACATGATTTTGCGTGGTGATGGTAAAAGCAATATAATTAATGAAAACTTTTTAAAACAAGAATCAGATAAATTACAGTTAAAGAGTCCAACCGTAGGAATGATGAACCCACCATATTCACAAGGTTCAAAGAAAAATTCTGATTTATATGAAATCTGTTTTACTGAGCATTTATTAGATAGTTTGGTTGAAGGTGGTAGATGTGCTGTTATTGTTCCACAATCATCTATGACAGGAAAGACCAAAGAGGAACAGGCAGTAAAAGAAAATATTTTAAAACATCACACATTAGAAGGTGTAATAACACTAAATAAAGACACATTCTATGGTGTTGGTGTAATGCCATGTATAGCGATTTTTACAGCAGGAGAACCACATCCAGCAAATAAAGAATGTAAGTTTATCAATTTTGAAAATGATGGATATAAGGTAGCACCACATATAGGACTTATAGAAACAGAATCAGCAAAAGACAAGAAGCAACATTTATTAGACGTGTGGTTTGATAGAATAGAAGCAGATACAAAGTTCTGTGTAAAAACAACCATAGAGGCAAAAGATGAGTGGTTACATAGTTTTTATTATTTTAATGATGAAATACCAACGGATGCAGATTTTGATAAAACAGTTGGTGACTATTTATCATTTGAATTTTCAATGATAATGCAAGGAAGAAAATATTTATTTGAGGATGAAGAATAAACCCAGATGAAAGGAAGATAATAAAATGAAATTATCTGATAAGGAATGGAAACCATTTTTTATTTCTTCACTTTTTCAAGAGCCAAAACGCGGGAAAAGAATTGTAAATGAAAATCATATAAAAGGTAACACGCCGTTGGTATCATCCGCAGGTGATAACAATGGTGTGACTGCTTTTATTGGAAATAAAGAAAAAGTTCGCATTTATGAAAAGTGTTTAAGTATAGCAAATGGAGGGGCATCAGCAGGAAGAACATTTTATGAACCATTTGAATTTATTGCATCTGACCATATTACACATTGTAAAAATGAAATATTAACAGAAAATCAATACTTGGCACTTGCTTCTTTGCTTTCTGGAAAACTTTCAGAAAAGTACAGCTTTAGCAGGGAAATTACAGATTATAGAATTTCAAGAGAAAAGATAATGTTGCCAGTAGATGAAGATGGTGAACCAGATTTTGAATTTTTAGAAAAGTATGTTGAAACAAAAAGAAATTATTTAATTAATGAGTATACAGAATATGCAAAACAGAAGATTCAAAGTATTACCTATAAAGAAATAGAATCAATAGAAAATAAAGACTGGGAATCGTTTCCTTTTGTAAAAGTATTTAAAATTAAAGGTGGTTTTTATAATAAAAAGCCACCTATTGAATCAAATGGAAATATTCCCTTTATCGGCGCAACTGAAAATAATAACGGTATTACTGAATTTTATACAATGGAAAACATAGAAGAGAATAGTAAAACGGGTGCTTTGCCAAATGAGGCAATAGAGAAGAAAATATTTGAAGGTAATTGCATTTGCGTTACTAATAATGGTTCAGTTGGATTTGCATATTATCAACCATATCGTTTTACTTGTAGCCATGATGTAAACCCACTATATGCAAATGGTTATTCAATGAATGAATATTTAGCACAATTCCTTATAGGTGCAATAGAAAAACAAAAGGTGTGTTTTGCATATGTTCGTAAGTGGCGACCTAAAAGAATGGTAAAATCCAAAATACTGCTTCCAGTTAACAAACAGGGCGATCCAGACTATGAATATATGGAACAGTACATAAAAAATATAATGGTAAAAAAATATACAGATTATATTGGGTATGTGAAAAAATAGTTTCCAGAAATGGAAGCTATTTTTTTATATTATGGAGAAAAAACAATCATATTTCTTTTATACTACAGAAAGGAAGTATGATATATGGAATGGAAATATTTTCAAATAAAAAAGTTATTTAATGTAATAAAAGGAAAAGGTGATAAACAGAAAGATTTGCAAGAAGGTAATATACCATATGTGTCGGCAACAAATTCAAATAATGGAATCGAAACATTTGCAAAAAACAATTCAATGCATTCCAAAAATGCAATTACAATATCTGATTTTGGAAAAGCTTTTTTTCAACAAAACAGCTTTTCGGGAACGCATATTGTAGTTCTTGTTCCTAAAGCAGAAATTAATAAATATTCAGCATTGTTTATATGTGCTTGTATAGATAAAGCATTCAAAAACATTTTCTCATTTGGCTATGCTTGTGGAATAAATAGGGTTAAAAGCAGACAAATTAAATTACCAGTAAATGATGCTGGAAATCCAGACTATGAGTATATGGAACAGTATATTAAAAATATTGAATATAACAAAATGATTGAATATATGGCTTATATAGCATAAATGCAGGTTGAAATATACCTGTTTTTTTATACTTGAAAAACACCACAATATATAGTATTTTAGAAAATAGGTAAACCACAATATAGTGTATGAGATGCGGCAAGAAATGAAAGAAAAATATTTTGTTAGTAAAACATCATAAATGTAAAGTTGTCATATGATGTCATATTGTGTTTTTGAAAATTACCACTTAAAATATATTTGTAAGTGCTTACGGAAGAAATTATTGATATGAAGATATAAAAACTATGGCAGGAGGTAAATGTAATGTCAACAACAAGCGAATTAATAGATGCATATACAAAAGCATTTGATAGCGATTATTTTAAAAATATGCAAGGGATTCAAGCAGGATTAGAAGCTATGTACAAATCTATAACAGGCAATGATGCCTATAAACAAATACAGGCATGGCAAAAAGTTTTAAATGATCCAGAAAGTTCTATTAATAAATCAATGCGTATGTGGTCGGAATTTTCTAAAAAGATTGATTATGAAAAACTGACAGGAATACAAGCAGGATTACAACAACTCACACTTCAAATGCCAAAAATAGATATGAGTGCATTTGACGGATTGCAAACTAATTTAGGAAAGCTATTAAATACAGAAAATCTAATTAATTCAAAACTTTCGGAAGCTATTGAATATGCATATGAAACAGCAAGAGAAGAAGCTGGAGAACCAGACATAAGTAAAGAAGAATTACAAAACGTTGTTAGGGAAGAAATTGAAAATGATACGCTCGGTGATGCAGTTATTGAAAACAGCAAATTTAAAGAACACTTCTATGCGGTTATAAAATTTATCCTTTTGAATGTAATATTGCCCTTAGCTGTAAGTTTTATATATGATTTGGGAAAAGCACAAATTGGAAAACTCATAAAAAGCTCTGCTGAGAATGATGCACCTGTGATTTATGAAATTCACAATGAAAATACATATGTAAATATCATAGATCAGACAGATAAGAAATATCGTGTATTTTTCATTGATGACGATGGAAATGTGATAGATGGTTATACAGACAAAGAAAATATAGATATGAATTTTGAAGATGAAGAGTAAAATACGAATTTATAAAAGGGTTTGATTTTGGTATAATAAAATCATCACAAATAGCAAAGGAGGGCTATTATGCCAAAAGAAAACATATTTTCTGGCAAGTATGAACCAGATCGGGACACGTCGAAACGGTAGTATTGCTCACAAAGGTAAAGTGATAGAAATCGTCGGAAGCCCATAAAACAAAGGCTTTTTTGCTGATAGGGCTACGCTGGGTAGATCCCGACCAGATCAAATTCATCCTTTTATATAGGAAAAATCCTTCTCGTGGAAAGTGGTCCATGGGGATAGGTTGTGGAGACAGGATAGTTATATGGCTGGGGTTGTGTTGATGGGATTGTTATTTATATAGGTTGAGTTGATAGTGTTGTTGCAGGAGGAAGCGGTCCTTGCTGGGTGAGAAAGAAAAGAAATTAGTTCAGGACCCGTATTTCCAGGTGCTGAGATTAATCGAAGATTACGATGAAGACTATGTTGAACTTAAATCGAAATGCACAGTGCACTGTTGGACCATCCGGAGAAAGGGCGACAATGTAGTTTTGTTTCACAAGCACGACGTGAAGCATGCGGGAGCTTTTTCCGGGTGATTTTGAAATTTTTTTAAATTCCTTTTTTGGAGGGCTCATCCGCTGTTCCTAACTTCCTAAGGAGCTGCGAGAGTAATTTTTCCGGCCAAACGCAAAAAATATCTGGGCAGAATCGCTTCCTTTTATAAAGCGAAATACTGCCCGGATAAAAAAATGCCAGCAGACGGGCTGCTGGCTGAGTATGGGTTACATCATTTCGCTGAATGAACCTGGAACGTAAGTAACAATGCTTATGGTATTGAAGCTATATTTCATAGCTCTGAGGTTGCCTGCAATGCGACTTTTTGATGTATTAAACTGTTTCGCGAACATTGAGATAATGGTGCGCGTATTTTGTTTTCCATTTGTTTGTAAGTAATTCAGGATAGCAATTCTGATCTGATTATTCATGATTCTGTCCTCCATCATAACTATAAACTGCTCGTCTGTTGATCCTGCGGTTTGGTACTAATGAGATGCCAAGATCAGGGTGTGAACTGGTAAATTTGTAAAAATTCTTACCCAGAACGCCTGCGGCTGCTCTACCGACCCGGGACCATTCTTCATCAGAGTAAAGGTCGGGGATTGTAAATTCCTCAAACGGACCTTTTGCTTTGATTCTTTTTACAAGTTCCAGCACTGTGAAGATGTTTTCGGATGGAAAAAGTCTGGATCGTATATAGTCTTGAACCGTCATCATGCTGTCTTCAGCATCTTTTTCCAGCCGTTTGCCATACTCCTCATTCAAATCGAATCGGTATGTAGGCATAGGGGCCTCCTTTCTTATATTTAATTGTTGCACGCACAGCAGAACGTGTTGCTGATGATAATATAACACGCACGGCAGAACGTGTCAATTATTTTTTGAAAAAGTTGTCACAAAAACCGGAAAGTAGATCGGAAATCTCCCTTAGCAAATTAGAAGGAATTCACCTTCGGACGTTTGTGAAAGAGAGGTGAGATGAATGGAACGTTCAAATAATGAAAGATCGGTGGTTTACATCTGCTCGCCATATGCGGGCGACACAAAGACCAATACGGAGAATGCAAAGCGCTACAGCAGGTATGCGGTTGATGCCGGGGTGATACCATTTGCGCCGCATCTGCTCCTTCCACTTTATATGAAGGAAGAGAGCGAACACGGAATGGCACTCTACATGGATCTTGTATTCCTTAGTCGCTGTGACGAGCTCTGGGTATTTGGCAAAACAATCTCCAGCGGTATGCAGGCTGAAATCGATCCTGCCACAAAGCTTGGTAAGAGAGTGCGCTACTTTACAGAAAACCTAATAGAAGGAGGACCGCAGGATGCGTGATTTGAAAATTGCATACGGTAACTCTCGCCAGGCCAAGTTCTGGTCCAACAAGACGATCACGTTTGACGACCTGTGCGAGAGACTTAAAACTCCGATCAGGACATCGGAGACATCAGAAGAGTATCCGAAGCTTCCGAAGCCACAGAGAGATGTCATCAAAGATAAATCCGTGTATCGGAAGAGCTTATGAACGATTCTGTATTTGATCTTGAGAATTACATTTCTCAGGAATTCGCACGCAGAATCGGTGCTGCAGAGGAGGAGTCATTCCTCACCGGCGATGGCAACAAGAAGCCTGAAGGCGTATTCACCAAGGTTACTGCAACCGATGGAGCGCTTACCACAATCAACGATGCAAAGGCCATAAATCAGGTGGTTCAGTGTTCTGATTCCATGCAGGAGATCCTAAAGGATAACCTGGAAGCGGTCATTGGCGAGGAGACAGAAAAAGAATTGGATAGTATTACATCCGAACTTGCGCTGCAGCAGGAGGCGCTTCTTGAAGCAACACGTGAAAAAAAGCCATACGAAGATATTGCAGATGCAATTGAAAATCTAAGGGACCGCAAACAAGAGGTTCTTACGGAGAAAGCCATGCAGGAAGGTCGGAAGTTACGAATTGAGGAGATGACGACATTCCTTAATGGGATGAGCCAGGAGCTCACCGAATACGATGAGCAGATGGTTCGTAAATACATCGAAAAGATAACTGTTTTTGACAACTACTTCGAAGTCGAATTTAAGGCGGGACTCAAGATTGAGATAGAAAAATGAATACTCCAAAAAGGTTGCTCCGGGCGTGGGATTTCATGCGCGGAGAGTTTTTTGTTAATGTAAGGCTATATAAAAGCATTGAAAGTATCAACCTGGAGGTTTATAATATACATTTGGAGGATATTACGGATGAAGACATCAGACCTGGTTAGAGAGCTTTGTAAGAAACAGCACATTTCATTAGCGGAGCTCAGCCGCAGGATCGGACAGACACCTCAGAATTTGAATAAGAAGCTAAAGAGGGATACACTCTCAGTAGATGAATTAAAGCAGATCGCGGATGCTGTCGGGGTGGATTTTGACCTGGGATTTGTGCTGCCGGATGGCTCTAAAATAAATAACGAAGCGGAGTGAGAGCATGAATATTAACAATATCAATGTAAACAAGTATCCGATCTCTCAGATTCTTGATCCGGAGTCTAAGACGATTTATGAGATCCCGAAATATCAGAGAGAGTATATTTGGGGCACTAAGCAGTGGGAAGAACTGTTTAATGACTTGATGGAGAATGGAACAGGCTATTTCCTGGGTTCTATTATTTGTATTAATACTACACAGGACACCCTGAACAATCCGAAATTCGAAGTGGTTGATGGTCAGCAGCGTTTGACTACGCTCAGCCTTCTGCTCGCGGCTTTATACGTCACCCTTGACTCTAACCGCGATTCTCTGGATGAAGATCAGCAATCCGATATCCTACAATTAAAGAGAAAACTTGTTATAAAGAAGACGCAGTCTGAGATTCGTATTGTTCCTCAGGTACAGCATAAAAACCATGAGGATTACATGGGACTGCTTGCAGATAAGAAGATTATTGCGCCACACCAGACACCTAAGTTTGCTGGTAACCGTAGAATTTTCCAAGGCTATAACTATTTCAAGAGACGTATTGATAGTGAACTGGAAGCTTCCAATAATAAGGTTGCTACAATGTTTGAGATTTTGGAGAAGGTCAACACGGCTATTCTTGTTATGATCGAGGTCTCAAATCACTCTGATGCGTACACTCTTTTTGAGTCATTAAACGATCGTGGTACGCCGCTTACATCACTTGACCTGATAAAGAACTTACTCTTGGCCAGGTTGGACATCACCGACAGTGATAATCTTGATTATTACTTTGACCGTTGGACCCAGATAATGGATGCGCTTGGTGATGATGATAGCGCGAGGGAGAGATTCTTCAGACAGAATTATAATGCCTTCCGTAAGGATATGAATGTTCCGTTCCTTGTAGAAGGCGATGATAGGCTCTATCCGTTGGGGACTATTGCGACCAGATCTACAATGCTGGATATCTATGAAAAGATTGTAGTTAAGGACCCGTCTAAGTTCCTGGACGACGTATATGAAAATGCACAGATATATTCGAGGATCATTCTTCAAAATACGGATGATCTTACGGCGGCTGTTAAGGAAGCGTACTTGGACCTGCAGCGCGTGGGAGGCGTTCCTTCATATCTGTTCCTGCTTTATCTGGATAAGAAAAAAGATGCGCTCGGGATTGATGAGGCGTTATATGTAAAGATAATCCGATCCCTGATCACATTCTTTGTAAGACGTAATATGACCGACGTTCCGCCTACGCGAGATGTAACTCGTTTGTTCATGGCCTTCATCGAAGAGATGGAGAAGCAGAGCTATACCGGCGAGACTATCTATACGAAGCTGCGTGAAAAGCTGATAGCGGTTTCTGCAGATGATGCTGTTTTCGAAGAGAAGCTTCGTGGACCGGTTTATAAAGAAAATACCGGTGCTACAAGATTTATTCTTTGCATGATAGCAAAGCAGGGTATGACAGCGGAGAGCCAGAAAAACCTGTGGGAGAAGAACGGAAGCAATCAGTATATTTGGACCATTGAACACATCTTCCCGGAAGGAAAGAACATCCCGGATGCCTGGGTTGATATGATTGCCGGTGGCGATAGAGACAAGGCTAACGAGTACCTTGAGGAGTATGCTCACACATTCGGAAATCTAACTATCACCGGATACAACAGCTCGCTCGGTAATAAATCCTTTAAAGAGAAGAAAGAGCGTAAGGATAGCAACGACAATCCGATCGGTTATTTGAATGGTCTGAATTTGAATGCTGATCTTGCAAGCACAGACAAGTGGACGGTGGATCAGATTAAGGCAAGGACGGATAAACTCGTAAGTGAAATACTCGCATTGTTTACTCTGTAAATGATGCTGGCTGGAGGCGCCCATGGCAAAGAAGCAAAAGCAGAGTCTTGAGCAATGGTGCCAGGATAATGATAGAGAGGATTTGCTGCGGGAATGGGATGAGGAGAAGAACTCCAAGTCGAGATTTCCGATGGTACCAGATACAACAGAATATTGCACTGCACTTTCTGCATGGTGGAAATGTAGCGAGGGGCACGAATGGTATGCTCCTGTACAGAAAAGAACCACGTTTGGACTGGGCTGCCCGATTTGTCATCCGGAACAGGCGTACATCCCTGTTGGTACTAAGTATGGGTGTTTGACGGTTCTTAGCGTTACGCCAGTGGATGAGGCAGATCGTTATAGCAGAAATTATGGCCCTACATATAACTGTGTATGCGATTGCGGTAAGAAGGTGAGTAAGTCTGAGTTTCAGCTCTTGGAGAAAAAACACCGCTATTGCACTGAGACGATCCGCAGGAGCAGAAATTCCAGATGGGCGTTTGCTGAATGGGATAAAGCAAACGAGTGTGGACTGAAGACCGCTCAAGAAGAAAAGAAGAAAGCGACTTACAAAAGGGTCCTTGATGAAAGCTATACGTTGGACCTTGTTGGCACGATTCATGAATCACTTGAGGTGTTGGAATGTGTCAATGATCACTATGAGGAGCTTCGGTATATAACCGATCTGCGCAAAAAAGGCGGAGGCACTTACTTCATATATAAATTGTACAAGTGCCGGTGCTATTTGTGTGGTAAGGAGCAGGAGATAAAATCATCGAAGTTTTCCATTAACCCGCCGACCGAGTATGGCTATGACGCCTACAACGGATACTGGAGTGACGCACATTGTGATTGCCACTCGATTTCCTCGTTCCAGTGGATTGTAACCAAGCTACTGAAGGAAAACGGAGTGCCTTATAGGGTTGAGGTTTCTTTCCCTGATTTATTTGGAGCCGGGAAGGTGAATCTGCTCAGGTATGACTTCGGGGTATACGACGAGGCAGGAAATATAAAGTGCCTGATTGAATGCCAGGGTGAACAGCACTACGAGCCGGTTGATGAATTTGGAGGAAAGTCTCAATTCACGGCCCAGAAGAAGAACGACGAGCTGAAACGATCCTACGCCAAGGAGCATGGAATACCGCTTTATGAGATTCCATACAAGAATAAGAAATTCGAGAAGGTAGAAGCGTTTCTGCGTGAAAAGGAAATTATAAAGTGATGGTCGAGCAATTACCGTGGACAGGCAAAGCGGGCGTTTGCAGATTGAGCAATTACCACGGACGACCAGAGGCTTATTTTGCACGGTGGACCAGTTTTTCTAGACGACCGTTGGCAGCAGACGTACTTGCTGTCATCTCAAGCCATTGCGAAGCAGTTACGCTCCTGACACGACAGAAGAAGTAACTGAAAAGTCAGTTTGGTGTAAATAGTATAAAAACATTGGATTCCGTACAAAAAAGTTCCGAAATCAGGAATTTTTGTACGGAATTTCTTTTATTTGCGTACTTGGCGAAAATAAAGCATTTTTATAATACAAAATTACCTGCTTTTGTATTTTTTCGCCGATATTGGCGTTTTAAATACAATAAAATTCGTAGGAATCTGCAAGGCACTTTTACATTAGCTTTTTACAGTCGTTGACAGTCACTGTCTTTTACCATAAAATGAACAGTAAGAATGTATGAAAAAGGAAGAGAAAAATGGGAAAATCTGAGAAACAGATGGATAAAGAGCATGAGCGCAACCAACGGATCATTGATACAGCGTTCCGGCTTTTTGTGGAAAAGAAAATCGAAGCGGTCAGCATGGATGAGGTCGCAAAAGAAGCCGGTGTGGGACGTGCCACATTGTTCCGCTGTTACAACAATAAGACGGAGCTGGCTATTGCGGTCTGCGCATCGAAATGGAAGGCTTATCTGGACAAGCTGGATGAGGCAAGACCAATCTCTTCGATACACGATATTCCGGCCATTGGAAGATTTATTTTTACGCTGGACAGTTATATCGGCATGTATCAGAACCATAAGGATCTGCTGCAGTATAATGACAACTTCAACAATTATATAACACACCAGACGGTGCGGCAGGAGGAACTGGCGAATTTCCACGCATCCCTGAATTCCGTCAACACAAGACTTCATATGATGTATGCGAAGGCAAAAGAGGACAAGACCTTCCGCACGGATATTCCGGAGGAACAGTTCATGCGTGTGACGGTGCATACCATGATGGCAGCGTGTACCCATTACGCAGGTGGTTTTATCTGGGGAGCAACGGACAACAAGGATTATACAGGTGATCTGCTGCTTTTAAAGGAAATGATCCTGAATTATGCCCGGAATGACGCCAATCTCTAATTTTCAGGTATACTGATCCCGACAGCCGGTGGAACAGATGACTGATTGACATTGCAATTTCAGAAAATCTGTGATATAGTAGCCACAATTGAATATGGAGTATTCAGGTGCCGGAGCAGTCACGTAAGTAGCTGGCTCCGATGAAAAGGGAAGCAGGTGTAAGTCCTGCACGAACTCGTCACCGTAATTAGGGAGCTGAAGCCGATAGATCACTGGGAGACCGGGAAGATGGCGTATGCAATGATCTTCAAGCCGGGAGACCTGCCTGAATGCTGTACAGAAACATTTGTTTCAAAGCCACGAGTAACTGGTTGTACGTGTGGAATGCAGAAGGGACAGAATCTTTTTTGCATTCGTTTCTTATGTGTACAAACCCTTTACCTGAAATAGGAAAAGGGTTTTATTTTTGGTGCTGAATAGCTATAAAACATGTTTCTGACTTACATATTTAAGAATACCGGGGCAAGCCCCAAAATCAAAAGAGACAGAAAACCTGTCAGAGGAGGAAACATGAAAAGAAGAATCGTAGCAGTAGTACTGGCAACCGTACTGGGCGCTGTATGCATCACCGGATGCGGCAATACCCAGGAGACCGTAGAGAGCACTGCACAGGTAAGCACTGAGGCTCAGACCACCCAGGCAGCGGAAACAGCAGCTACCGAAAGCACCGAAGATGCAGATCAGGCAGCAGCCGATGAAGTAGCAGCAATGATCGATGCCATCTATGTGCAGGAGAGAACTGAGAATACCGATAAGCAGTGTGCAGATGCCAAGGCAGCATGGGATGCACTGACCGACGCACAGAAGGAACTGGTAGAGGGAGAAAATGCAGATCCCGATTATTTCGGCAGAGATACCGGAGATGCTTCCAAGGATGATCCCCGTAATCAGGATGAGATCGGTGAGAACGAGATTCTGGTAGTAAGCTTCGGCACTTCCTTTAACGACAGCCGTGTGGCTGATATCAAGGGTATCGAGGATGCGATCGCAGCAGCCAATCCCGACTGGTCTGTAAGAAGAGCATTTACTGCACAGATCATCATCAACCATATACAGGCAAGAGATGATGAGCATATCGACAACATGGATCAGGCATTGGACCGCGCTGTGGCAAACGGTGTTAAGAACCTGGTAGTACAGCCTACCCATCTGATGCACGGGGCAGAGTATGACGAGCTGATGGAGGCAGTAGAAGCCTACAAGGATCAGTTCGCATCCGTAAAAGTCGCTGAGCCCCTGTTAGGTGAAGTGGGAGACGATGCAACCGTTGTCAATGCAGATAAGAAGGCAGTAGCAGAAGATCTGACTGCAGAAGCAGTGAAGACCGCTGGGTATGACAGCCTGGATGCTGCAAAGGAAGATGGCGTGGCATTCGTATTCATGGGTCACGGAACTTCCCACACCGCAAAGGTGTCTTACAGCCAGATGCAGACCCAGATGAACGACCTCGGTTATGCTAACGTATTCATCGGAACTGTAGAAGGTGAGCCGGAAGAGACCGCCTGTGAAGAAGTCATCAAGGCTGTTGCGGAAGCAGGTTACACCAAAGTGGTTCTTCGTCCCCTGATGGTAGTAGCAGGTGACCATGCCAACAACGATATGGCAGGCGAGGATGAGGATTCCTGGTTAAGCCAGTTCAATGCTTCCGGTAAGTTCGACAGCGTGGATACCCAGATCGCAGGTCTCGGCGGGATCAAGGCTATCCAGGATCTGTATGTGGCACATACCGCAGCAGCAATGGCTGAGAAATAAATAAGAATCAAAATTACAAATGAAATAAGGATTAAAATAAGGATTAAAATCAGTAATGAAAGCAAAGACATTAATGAATAAAATCATAATCGTGGGCGGACTGAGTGCCTGTCTGCTGCTTGGCGGCTGTGGAGCAGGTCAGGCAGCGGATGCGACATCCGCAGAAAGCACGGTTGCCGCACAGGAAAGCACCGTAACACCGACAGGGAGCACGGAAACGGTGGAAACTGTCAGCACAGAGACTGCGCAGGACAAGGCACAGCTTCCTGATGGTGTCTACACCGCTGAATTTTCCACGGACAGCTCCATGTTCCATGTCAGTGAGGCCTGTGACGGCAAGGGAACACTGACGGTAAAGGATGGCGTTATGACCATTCACATTTCCTTAGGCTCCAAGAAGATCCTGAATCTCTATCCGGGTCTGGCGGAAGATGCAGCCAAAGATGGTGCAGTACTGCTGGAGCCCACCACGGATACCGTGACTTACAGTGACGGCATGACGGAAGAAGTCTACGGCTTCGATGTTCCTGTACCCGTGATCGGAGAGGAATTCGATCTGGCACTGATCGGTACCAAGGGAAAATGGTACGATCATAAAGTAAAGGTATCTGATCCGGTGGCAGAGGGTGCCGCAGACACTTTTGATCTGAGCACTGTAGAAGACGGCAGCTACACCATCGAACTGACCATGGAGGGCGGAAGCGGCAGAGCCAGCATCCAGTCCCCCACACAGATCACGGTAGCTGACGGAGCGGCAACGGCGATTCTGGAATGGAGCAGCCCGAACTATGATTATATGCTGGTAAACGGTGAAAAATATCTGCCGGTAAATACGGAAGGCAATTCCGTATTTGAAGTGCCGGTGGAAGCACTGGATGTACCCCTTACCATGATCGGTGATACCGTGGCAATGAGCACACCTCATGAAGTGGAATACACCGTAACCTTCCACTCTGAGACACTTGAGAGTGCAGAGAGCGGCAAGTAATACACATTGGTGCCTGCGGCTCAAATATTGCAGGCTATGAAAGGCATGAAAACTTTGAGGTCAGGAAGAAATAGAAGAAAATGGATCTATGTTCTGCTTCTTATGGGACTGCTGGGGCTTAGCGGCTGCGGCAGTCCTTCTTCTGCTTCTATGGATACATCGGCGGAAGCAACATCGGAGATTACCCAGGCAGCAGAGACCACGCAGGAAGAATGGACAGAATTAGTAAAAACAGGCAGCATGGAGCTGCAATATGCGGAAAATTTTGCGGTGGATTACTACGAAGATGGTTATAAGATGCTGACAACGCTTCCCGATAGTAAACGGTATCTGTTAGTGCCGGAGGGACAGCCGGTGCCAAAGGGACTGGATGAGGACGTCAGTATCTTACAGGAACCACTTCAAAATATATACCTGGTGGCATCCGGGGTGATGGATATGTTCGCATCCGTGGATGCTGTGGATCAGATCCGGTTCTCCGGACAGAAGCAGGAGAACTGGTACATTCAGACAGCAAAGGATGCCATGGCGGCAGGGGATATGATCTATGCCGGAAAATACAGTAAACCGGATTATGAATTACTGGTGTCTGAAGGCTGTGATCTGGCGATCGAGAACCGGATGATCACGCATTCGCCGGAGGTGGTGGAAATGCTTCAAAGCTTTGACATTCCGGTGATGATCGAATATTCCAGCTATGAACAGCATCCTTTGGGAAAAGTGGAATGGGTCAAATTTTTCGGAGCTCTGACCGGAAAGGAAGCGGAGGCAGAAGAAGCCTTTGCGGAGCAGACAGAGATTCTGGAAGAGGTAGAAAGCGGGGAAAAAACAGGGAAGACCATAGCGTTTTTCTATGTGACTTCCAACGGACTGATCCAGGTGAGACAGAGCACGGATTATATTCCGAAGCTGATCGAACTGGCAGGTGGAAGATACATTTTTGAGAATCTGGAAGACAGCGGAAGCGGACGCTCCACGCTGAACATGCCGGTCGAAGATTTTTACGCCGGGGCGAAGGACGCAGACATACTGATCTACAACAGCTCGATCGACGGTGGTGTGACCACGCTGGACGAGCTGATCGGCAAATGCAATATTCTAAAAGACTTCAAGGCGGTACAGGAGGGGCAGGTCTATTGCACCACCAACGATATGTACCAGCAGTCCATGGCAATCGGGTATTTATTGCAGGATATGCATACGGTGTTGACGGACGATGATACCGCTAAGCTGCGTTATCTGTTTCTCTTACAGTAAGATGGAAGACCTAGAAACACAGCGTAAGCATAAGAGCGTTGGAATGAGATTAGAATACGATTGGAATACGAATAGGAAAAGAAGGAGAAAAACATGCAGCAGCGCAGGAAAATCAGATATCTCATAGCGTTTGTTCTATTGACGGCAGGCATTCTCGTGCTGCTGCTTTGCAATATAGGGATCGGAACGGTGAAGATCCCGTTGACAGAAATACTGACTACGGGAAGAACCAAAGAAGGCATGAATGCGAGGATTCTGTGGGAGATCCGTCTTCCCAGGACACTGGCGGCGGGGATCCTGGGCGGAGCGCTGGCACTTGCCGGGTATCTGCTTCAGACCTTTTTCCACAACCCCATAGCCGGACCCTTCGTCTTAGGAATTTCTTCCGGAGCGAAAATGGTAGTGGCACTGGTGATGGTATTTTTGCTGGGGAATACGATCCGGGTCAGCTCCGGACTGTTGATCCTGGCGGCATTTTTAGGAGCTATGTTGTCCATGGGATTCGTACTTCTCATGGCAAGAAAGGTAGACAGCATGTCCATGCTGGTGGTCAGCGGCGTGATGATCGGTTACATCTGTTCTGCCATTACGGAACTGGTGGTGACTTTTGCGGAGGATGCGGATATCGTGAATCTCCACAACTGGTCGAGAGGAAGCTTTTCCGGAATGACCTGGGACAATGTGAAAGTGATGAGTATCGTGGTGGCAGTGACTTTCCTTATGGTGATCCTGTTAGCAAAGCCGCTGGAAGCCTACCAGCTGGGTGAGACGTATGCACAGAATCTGGGAGTGAACATCCGGACATTGCGGATCCTGCTGGTGGTGTTGTCCAGCGTACTTTCGGCATGCATCGTGGCATTTGCCGGACCCATCTCTTTTGTGGGGATCGCCGTGCCGCAGCTGATCCGGAAATTATTCGGCACCACAAAACCGTTACTCATGATACCGGCATGTTTCTTAGGAGGCAGTGTGTTCTGCCTGTTCTGTGATCTGTTGGCAAGAACCTGGATGGCACCCACAGAGCTTGGTATCAGCACAGTGACGGCAATCTTCGGAGCACCGGTGGTATTGTGGATCATGGTATCCAAAAGCAGACGGGAGCGTGGATAACTTACCTATGAAGACGCAGAAGCCTTATTATATTACAACGGAAAAAATAAGCGTGGGCTATGACGGAAAGCCTCTGATCGAAGAAGTGGAGATCGCACTCAGAAAAGGAGAGATCCTGACGTTACTGGGACCTAACGGTGCCGGAAAATCCACGATCTTAAAAAGTATTGCGAGACAGCTGTCCCTGATCGCGGGAACGGTGCGGCTGGACGGAGAAGATATGAAGTCGCTCACCGGGGCAGAACTGTCAAAAAAAATGGCCGTGGTAATGACAAAACGTCTGCGGGGGGAATTGATGACCTGCGAGGATGTGGTGGCCACCGGAAGATACCCCTACACAGGGCGTTTCGGCGTGCTGCGGGCAGAAGATCATGCAGCGGTGCAAAACGCCATGGAACTGGTGCAGGTGGCAGAGATTGGGGATTCTTTGTTTGACCGGATCAGTGACGGACAGAGACAGCGGGTGATGTTAGCCAGAGCCATTTGTCAGGAGCCGGAGATATTGATCCTGGACGAGCCGACTTCCTACCTGGATGTGCGGCATAAACTGGAATTTTTATCGATCCTGCAAAAACTTTGCAGGGAGAGAGAACTTACGGTGATCCTGTCCTTGCATGAGTTGGAACTGGCGGAGAAGATCTCCGATAGAATCCTGTGTGTGAACGGCAGGGCGGTGGACCGGATCGGAACGCCGGAGGAAGTCATGACAGCCGGCTATATCACCGAACTCTATGGCATCCGGATGGGAAGCTATGATGAGGGCAGCAGTGATATGGAGCTGGCGGCGCCGGAAGGAACACCGCAGGTCTTCGTGATCGCCGGAGCCGGAAGCGGACGGAAAATTTACCGGCGTCTGCAGAGAGCGGGAATCCCCTTTGTCACCGGGATCCTGTATGAAAATGACCTGGATTATCCCGTGGCGAAGGCTCTGGCGGCGGAGGTGATCGCAGAGCATCCTTTTGAGCCGGTGGCACAGGAAAAAATACAGGCAGCGAAGAAACAGTTGGAAAAGTGTAACCGCGTTATCTGCTGTCGGGAGAATTTCGGTAGTCTGGAGACTTATCAGAGAGAGCTTTTAGAGTATGCAGAACAGCTGGGGAAGCGGATAGAAAAGTCAGAAAGCCCGGAGCAACAGCGTGGGTGTTAGAAAACAGAGAAACGAAATTCCCGGGATGTCGGTGGCATCTGTGGGATGGAGAAAACGATGGCAAAAGTTATTATGATACAGGGCACCATGTCCGGTGCCGGGAAAAGTCTCCTGGTGGCGGGCCTATGCCGGATCTTCCGGCAGGACGGTTATCGGGTCGCCCCTTTTAAATCACAGAATATGGCACTCAATTCCTATATCACGAAAGAAGGACTGGAAATGGGCAGGGCACAGGTGATGCAGGCGGAAGCGGCAGGGATCGAACCGCTGGTGTGCATGAATCCTATTTTGCTCAAGCCCACCAGCCATACCGGCTCCCAGGTCATCGTGAACGGGGAGGTACGGGGAAATCTGTCCGCCAGAGACTATTTTGCCCATAAGACAGAACTGATCCCGGATATCAAGGCAGCCTTCCGCAAGCTGGAGACTTATGCGGATATCATTGTCATCGAGGGCGCCGGAAGTCCGGCGGAGATCAATCTGAAACAGAATGACATCGTAAATATGGGAATGGCGGCAATGGTGGATGCACCGGTACTTTTAGTGGGAGACATTGACAGAGGCGGCGTGTTCGCACAGCTTTTGGGAACCCTGATGCTGCTGACCGAAGAGGAACGGGAACGGGTAAAGGGATTGATCATCAACAAATTCCGTGGAGACAGCACGATTTTAGACTCCGGCATTCAGATGTTAACCGAACGGGGGCAGGTGCCGGTGCTGGGAACGGTACCTTATATGGAACTTACGCTGGAAGATGAGGACAGTCTGACGGACCGTTTCGATGCAAAACATGTGGGGAAGATCGATCTGGCTGTGATCCACTATCCCAGAATTTCAAATTTTACGGATTTTGATGTGTTTGAGCAGATGCCGGAGGTCAGTGTCCGGTATGTGACAAATGTGAGAGAGCTGGGGACGCCGGATCTGATATTTCTCCCCGGCAGTAAAAATACCATGGGAGATCTGAAATGGATGCGGCAGAACGGACTGGAGGCAGCGGTAAAACGGGCTGCGGGAAAAGTTCCCATTTTCGGGATCTGCGGAGGCTATCAGATGTTAGGCTGTGAGATCGCGGATCCGGACAGTGTAGAGGAAGGCGGACAGATCCGCGGCATGGAACTGCTTCCGGTACGGACAGTGCTGCAGAAGGAGAAACATCGCTGCCAGACAGATGGAACTCTGGATGCGGTGGAGGGTATTTTCTCCGGACTTACAGGATGCGAGTTCACGGGGTATGAGATCCATATGGGACAGACAGTGTATTGTAACGGGGACGGCAGCAGTGCGAAGGGGACAGTGGACAAGGCAGCCAGACCGGCAAACAGTGCAGAAAGCAATCGGAGCGCTTTCTGTGCAGACGATGCGACGAGAAACACGGAAATCACACAAGCGGTTATCGCTGATTCCACCGGCAGAATCTATGGTTCCTATATTCACGGTCTGTTCGACAAGGGGGAGATCGCCGGGCGTATGATACAGACCCTGGCCCGGGAAAAAGGCATCTCTCTGGAGGACGGTGTCTGGGAGGATTACCGCACTATTAAGGAAAGACAATACGATAAGCTGGCAGATACCCTGCGGGAATATCTGCGTATGGAGGAAATCTATGGTATGCTCAGAGAAGCCCGTATTTCATAACTATACCGTACGGGAATTGGCGCAGATCCGGATCACGCCGCCGGACGAAGCAGTGAGAAAGCTTGTGAAAAAGCATTGGGACACTCTGGCAAAGCCGCTGGACGGCATGGGCAGCTTTGAAACCATCACGGCACAGATCGGAGCCATCTTAGGTACGGAAGTGATCGATATTCGTAAAAAGGGTGTGCTGCTCTTCTGCGCCGATAACGGCATTGTAGAGGAGGGGGTGACCCAGTCCGGGCAGGAGGTTACGCTGGCGGTGGCAAAGTCCATGGCCAGGAAGGGATCCTCCGTCTGCAGGATGGCACAGAGCATCGGTGCCGAGACCATTCCCGTGGACATCGGGATAAATAGTGAGGAATCCATCCCCGGAGTATGGAACTGCAAAGTGTGCTCCGGAACAAGAAATTTCTTAAAAGAACCGGCTATGACGGAAGAAGAGACCGTCCGTGCCATTGCCACAGGAACCAGACTGGTACGGGAGTGTAAGGAAAAAGGATACGGTATCCTTGCCACCGGGGAAATGGGAATCGGCAACACCACCACTAGCAGTGCAGTGACAGCCGCCCTATTACAGTGTGGGGCAGAGGAAGTCACCGGCAGAGGCGCGGGACTGACAGATCAGGGACTGGCGCGGAAGCAACAGGTGGTGCGCACCGCCTTGGAAACCTATGATCTGTGGCATGCGGATGCCTTCACGGTATTGCAGACAGTCGGAGGACTGGATATTGCCGGACTGACCGGCATGTGCATCGGCGGAGCTGTGTGGCATGTGCCCATCGTATTGGATGGTGTGATCAGCATGGCAGCGGCACTGGTGGCGGAGCGGTTGTTTCCCGGCGTGCGGGAATATCTGATCCCTTCCCATCTTGGGAAAGAACCGGCGGCAGTGAAGCTTGCAGATGCTTTGCAGCTGTCTCCGGTGATCCATGCGGGAATGGCACTGGGAGAAGGAACCGGAGCCGTTATGATGTTCACACTGCTGGATATGGTGATGAGCATTTATGGACAGAGCGCTACCTTCTCAGAAATCAAAGTAGAACAATATAGACGTTAACAGTTCAGCCACGAACATATCCGGGCGCAAAAATCATGTTTGCATGATTTTTTGAGCGAATGACGCGAGCTGAACATCCAGACGAATGGAGAAGCAACATGATGACACTGATCCTGGGCGGTAGTGGCAGCGGAAAATCCGCTTATGCGGAAGATTATCTGCTACGGGCTGCCGGTGATAAGAACAAATATTATATCGCCACCATGCAGATCCGGGATGCGGAGATGCAGGCAAAGGTGGACAGACATCACAGGCTGCGACAGGGGAAAGGCTTCACTACCATCGAACAGCCTACGGAGTTGGAGCAGGCGGTCTTGCAAATGGAACCGGCAGGAGCTGTACTGTTGGAATGTATGTCAAATCTCACCGCTAACGAAATGTTTTCCGGGGAACAGCCTGTGGATCGTCAGACGGTGATCACAAAGATTCTGCAAGGTATGGAAGGATTAAGAAAACAGGCGGATCCGTTAGTCATTGTAACCAATAATGTATTTGAGGATGGAATGATCTACGATGATTCTACGATGGAATACATCGAGGCACTGGGGCGGATCAACGAACGACTTGCCGCGGAGGCAGACGAAGTTGTGGAAGTTATAGCCGGGATCCCACAGCGGATCAAACCCGGCTCACCAGGAGCAAAAGCACAGAACCGGCAGGACAGCCGGGGATAGAAAGGAAACAGACATGCGAATTATCAAATCGTTTTTCATAGCGTTTTCTATGTATTCCAAGATTCCCATGCCACAGTTTCAGTGGAAGGACGAGGACATGCGGTACGCCCTCTGCTTTTTTCCATGGGTGGGTGCGGTGATCGGTGCTTTGTGGTATCTGTGGAAATGGTTCTGTGACCGGTTCGCGGTGGGAACCCTGTGCTATGCTGTGGTGGGGACGGCAATACCGCTTTTGGTCACCGGGGGATTTCATGTGGACGGTTTTTTAGATACCTGTGATGCCCTGCATTCCTACCAGCCAAGAGACCGGAAGCTGGAGATCTTGAAGGACTCTCATATCGGGGCATTTGCAGTGATCATGCTTGCACTGTACGGACTGATTTTCCTGGGAGGATTCTCGGAGATCACGACACTGTGCATGATTACTGTGACGGGAGCCGGATGCTTCCTGTCCAGAGTATTAAGCGGTATCGCAGTGGTGAGTTTCCCTTCGGCAAAGCAGGAAGGGACACTGTATCTGTTTGCGGATAAAGCCCACAAAAGGGTGGTAAAAAGTGCTTTATACGGACAGGGGATCCTTTGTGTTTTATTTATGCTGTGGATATCTTTTGTAGCGGGAGGAATCGCCGTGGCAGCAGCCCTGTTTAGTTTTGCGTATTATTACTATCGCAGTAAAAAAGAGTTTGGCGGCATCACCGGAGACACAGCGGGATACTTTGTGACGCTTTGTGAAGGATGCGTGGTGGTCGCGGTAGCAATCGCGGAAAGGCTGATGTAATGATATTGATCATTGGTGGATTTGCCCAGGGAAAACTGCATTATGTGAAGCAGAGTTATGCACGCTGTGAGGATGGACGGAAAGTGGCTGTTTTGGATGGAACACTGGAACTGCCCGCAGAGACAGGCACTTTGCAGGTGATCGTCAATCATCTGCACCACTCTATCCGGGAGCAGCTGCGACAGGGAACCGCTCCGGAGGCAATGATAGAGCATTTCTGCAAGGAACATCCGGACTGCATTCTGATCTGTGATGAGATCGGCAACGGCATCGTCCCCATGGAAGCGGAGGAGAGAATTTACAGAGAGCGCACCGGAAGAATACTGGAACAGCTGGCAGCGCAGGCAGATGAGGTGGTGAGAGTCGTATGCGGAATCGGACAGAAGATCAAATAGAGATTTATCTTACCCTCATCCGGCACGGAGCGACGCTTTCTAATAAAGAGGGCCGGTATCTTGGGAAAACGGACGAAGCTTTAAGTCCGGACGGTATCAGGACACTGGAAAAATCCGTGACAGACAGGATCTACCCAATTGCCGACGTCCTGTTTTCCGGTCCCATGAAGCGGTGTCTTGAGACCGCACAGATCCTGTATCCGGGGCAGACTCCTATCTGTATCCCGGAATGGACAGAGATGGATTTCGGTGCGTTTGAGGGATATAATTATCAGGAACTTTCCGGGAATCCGGCATATCAGAGATGGATCGACAGCGGAGGTACCCTGCCGTTTCCGGAAGGAGAGAGCAGGGAAGAGTTTATCCGCCGAAGTGTTGCCGGATACGAAAAAATGGTATATCACATGAAAAGGATCTGGGAGAGAAGTGCTGCATCGGGGCAGAGGGATCGCAAGATACAAAATGTATCCGCGGTGGTTCACGGCGGAACGATCATGGCGCTGCTTGGTCATTTCCTCGGTGGAGAATATTTTGACTATCAGGTAAAATGCGGACAGGGTTACAGTGGCAGACTGGCATTTAAGGCAGGCGGAGGAGCCCCGCAGTGGAAGGAATTTCGCCCGCTGTCGGAAACTACAGTATCGGAAGCTGCAGTATCGGAACTTACAAAAGGAGAAACGAACGGATGAAATATCATATCCTGGCATTTGGAGCGGGATTTTTACTGGATCAGATCTTTGGCGATCCCTATTTTCTGCCACATCCCATCCGGGGAATCGGCTGGTTGATCGCGAAGACAGAAAAAGCACTGCGCAGTGGCAACCCACAGGAAGATTCCCCGGAGAGAGAGGCAGCGGAGCGCAGACAGGGGAAGCTTTTGGTGGCAATTGTTTTGCTGCTTACGGGAATGTTTACGGCATTGATCCTGGTGGGAGCATATGCACTTTATCCGAGGATCGGCATGGTGGTGGAGGCGGTCATGATCTATCAGATCCTGGCGGCAAGGTGTCTGCAGGTGGAGAGCGGAAAAGTATGGAAACATTTAAAGGCGGGGAATCCGGAGGCTGCCAGAGAGGCGGTATCCATGATCGTGGGAAGAGATACCCAGAATCTTACGGAAGAAGGAGTGGCGAAGGCTGCCATCGAGACTGTGGCGGAGAACACTTCCGACGGTGTGATCGCGCCGATGCTGTATACGGCACTGGGAGGGCCGGTGCTTGGATTTTTATATAAGGCAGTCAATACCATGGACTCTATGGTCGGCTATAAAAATGACAGATATCTGCACTTTGGAAGGGCGGCGGCGAAGCTGGATGATGTGGTGAATTTTTTCCCGGCGAGGATCAGCGCACTTTTGATGATCGGGGCGGCATTTCTCAGCGGAAAAAGCTATAACGGCAGGCAGGCATGGCGTATCTGGCGCAGAGACAGCAGAAAGCACGCCAGTCCCAATTCCGCCCAGACGGAATCCGTATGTGCCGGCGCACTGGGAATACAGTTGGCAGGAGATGCCAGTTACTTTGGCAAAGTCGTGAAGAAACCATATATCGGGGATCCAAAACGGCAGGTGGAATATGAGGATATCCGGAGAGTCAATCGTCTGATGAACCGGACGGCATGGATCTGTGAGCTGTTGTGCCTGGGAATCCTGACCTGGGTGGCAGCGGGCTGTGGATGGTTATAACACGGCGGCTGGCAATCTGTGAAGGAAAGCTCTAAAAAGAAAACAGGTTCAAGAAAAGAAATGAGGAAACAACAGATGCAGCAGAACATACATGGTGGTGACATATACAGCAGACCGGTACGGCTGGATTTTTCGGTAAACGGCAATCCCTTGGGAATGCCGGCGGAGGCAAGGCTTTCACTTTTAGCGGCTATCGATCATGTGGGGGAATATCCCGATGCCGCAGCCGGCGAACTGACAGAGACAGTAAGTCATATGCTGTCGGTGCAAAGCGGCAGGGTAATTCCAAAGGAGTATCTGCTGTTTGGCAACGGGGCATCAGAACTTTTTCTGGCGATCGTACATGCACTTAAGCCGAAAAATATTGTGATCCCGGTGCCGTCCTTTTACGGATATGAGTATGCGGCGAAAGCGGCAGACAGCCATATAAAATATGCATATCTGTCGGAGGAGACCGCATTTTGCCCAGGGAAGAAATTGTTACAGGCGCTGACGGCAGACACAGATCTACTGTTTCTTGCAAATCCCAACAATCCCACAGGGCAGCTGCTGAGCAGGGAATATCTGCCGGAACTTTTGGAGCACTGCAGACAGCAGGGAATCGTCGTAGTACTGGATGAATGTTTTATAGAGTTCTGTGAGACTGATACAGAGCAGCCCAGGTCCCTGCTCGGGAAGATAGACCAGTATGAGAATCTGTTGCTGGTACGGGCGTTTACGAAAAGCTTTGCCATGCCGGGGGTGCGTCTGGGATATCTGGTGTGCAGTAATGAGGGGCTTCGGGAGAAAATCCGCAGACAGCTGCCGGAATGGAATCTGTCGGTGTTCGCCCAGAGAGCAGGCATCGTCTGTGCGGAGCAGGCGGAGCAATATCTGCAGGATACCGTGGAATATGTGAAAACAAAGCGGGCGTATCTTAGGGAAGGGCTGGAGGCACTGGGCATCCGGGTAGTGTCCGGAGAAGCGGATTTCCTGCTGCTCTACACCACACAGCCCATCTATGACAGATTGCTTGCAAAAGGCATCCTGATCCGCAACTGTGAGAATTTCAGGGGACTGGGAGAGGGCTATTACCGGATCGCGGTGAAGAAGCAGGAAGAGAATGAAGTGCTGTTACGAGAACTTGCTATGGGAGACTGATTTATGGATAAAACGAACATCGAATATGTATTGCCGGAGGAGATCGAGAAGCGAAGCTTTGAGATCATTGAGGCGGAACTGGCAGAGAGGGGAATCACGTTGCCTGCGGAGCAGGATATGATCACTAGACGTGTGATCCATACCAGTGCGGATTTCGATTATGCGGAGACGATGACCTATTCGGAAAATGCAGTGGAGATCGCCAAAAACCTGATAAAAAACGGTGCGGACATTGTGACGGATACGAATATGGCACTGGCGGGGATCAACAAAAAGGTGCTGGCTTCTTTTGGCGGCGAAGCCCATTGCTACATGGCAGACGCAGAGGTGGCAGCAATGGCGAAGGAACGCAGGACCACCCGGGCAGCGATCAGCATGGAACTGGCAGCAAAACGGGAAAAGCCGGTGATCTTCGCTGTGGGAAATGCACCTACGGCACTGATACAGATTTACGAGATGATGCAGGAGAGCAACTGGCGTCCGGCATTCGTCATCGGGGTTCCCGTGGGCTTCGTGAATGTGGAAGCCGCCAAGGAACTGATCCTTCAGACGGAGGTGCCCTATATTATCAACCGCGGAAGAAAGGGCGGCAGCAATGTGGCAGCCGCCATCTGTAATGCATTGTTGTATGAGCTGAGGAAGGAAAGGTAGAGGCATGCGGTATGGATTTACCACAGGAAGCTGTGCGGCAGCAGCGGCGAAGGCGGCTGCTTATATGCTGTTGACCGGCAGGGAGAAAACTGAGATCACCATAGAGACACCCAAAGGCATCCCCTATACGGCACAGATCCTTAGGATCTGTCGTAAGGAGCGGGAGGTCAGCTGCGCCGTGGAAAAAGACGGTGGGGATGATCCCGATATTACCACCGGGGCATTGATCTGTGCGAAGGTCTCACTGCCGCAGGAAGAAGGCAGGGAAGCCCTGGCCCGGGTCGTGATCGATGGCGGCTTCGGCGTTGGTCGTGTGACGAAACCGGGCCTGGATCAGCCCGTGGGAAATGCAGCTATTAATCATGTCCCAAGAGAGATGATCGAACGGGAAGTATTACAGGTGTGTCAGGTACTGGATTATTGTGGAAGCCTGTCAGTGGAGATCTCTGTGCCGGAGGGCGAACATCTGGCAGAGCGGACATTTAATCCGAGACTTGGCATCGTGGGCGGCATTTCGATCCTTGGTACCAGCGGTGTCGTGGAACCCATGAGTACCCAGGCCATTTTAGATACGATCCGCGTGGAACTTAGGCAGCAGCGGGCACTGGGAAGAGAAGACGTGGTGATCTCTCCGGGCAATTATGGACTGGATTTTTTGAAAAATACCTATCACTATGATCTGGATAAAAGTGTAAAATGCAGTAACTTTATCGGTCTGACGATCGATATGGCGGTGGAAGAGGGCTTCAAACGTCTGCTTCTTGCAGGACATATCGGAAAACTCATTAAAGTGGCGGGCGGGATTATGAATACCCATTCCAGAGAGGGTGACTGCCGGATGGAGCTGTTGACAGCCTTTGCCGTAAAATGTGGTGTGGCGGCAGTGGATGCTGCAAAGCTCCTGTCCTGTGTCACCACAGAGGAAGCCGTGCGGATCCTGGATGAGTGCGGCAGGAGACAGGAAGTCATGGATTATGCCATGGAGCGTATTTTATTTTATCTGGAGAAGCGGGCGCAGGGAAAGCTTGCGATAGAATGTATCATGTATGCCAATGATTTCGGTGCATTGGCGAAAAGTAAGGAGGCGGAGGAATGGTTTACTTTGTTGGCGCAGGAAGCGGAGCAGCAGATCTGATCACGGTGCGTGGCATGCACATGCTGCAACAGGCGGATGTCATCATCTATGCGGGATCGCTGGTGAACCCGGAGTTGTTAGAATATGCCAGAGCAGACTGTGAGATCCATAACAGTGCGCACCTGACCTTAGAAGAAGTGCTTAAGCTCATGCAGGAGGCACAGACGCAGGGGAAAATGTTGGTGCGTCTGCACACCGGAGAACCCAGCATCTATGGTGCGGTGCGGGAGCAGATGGATGCACTGGACGAGCTGGGAATCCCTTATGAGAGCTGTCCGGGAGTCAGTGCCTGCTTTGGTGCGGCGGCATCGTTAAATCTGGAATATACCCTGCCCGGTGTTTCCCAGACCCTGATAATCACCCGTATGGAAGGGCGGACCGGAGTGCCGCAGAAGGAGAGCATCGAAAGTCTGGCAGCCCATCATGCTTCCATGGCGATCTATTTAAGCACGGGAATGCTGCGGGAACTGAGCCACAGACTGATCTCAGGCGGTTATGCGAAGAACACCCCCGCAGCCCTTGTCTACAAGGCAACCTGGCCGGAGGAAGAGGCTTATATCTGTACGGTGGAGACACTGGCACAGGTAGCGGAAGAACATGGCATCAAAAAGACAGCACTGGTACTGGTGGGGGATGTTATCACCCATGGAAATTATCAGAAGTCGAGGCTGTATGCGGCAGATTTTACCACAGAATTCCGTCAGGCAAAATGCGGTGCCATACAGGCAGAGGAAACGCAGGAGGAGCGGCGTGAAGATTAGTGTGATCAGCTTTACGGAAACAGGACAACAGCTGGCGGAGCGGATCCGGGAGAGCATGGACGGGGAAACTGCGGTCACGCTCTATACCAAATGCTCCCGACTGGAAAAAAAGACGGTACCGGCTGTGGATGACAGCGATGCAGACACAATCTGCGTCAGGAACAGCCTGTCAGCGTGGGCGGGAGAGCAGATGGCGGCCCGCCATGCACTTATATTCATCGGTGCCTGTGGGATCGCGGTCCGTGCCATTGCCCCCTGGATCATGGATAAACTGCACGACAGTCCGGTACTGGTGGCAGACGAGATGGGGAAGTATGTGATTCCCTTGTTGTCCGGACATGTGGGTGGAGCCAACGAACTGGCGGTCCGTCTGGCGGGAGCATTGGGTGCCATACCGGTGATCACCACAGCCACAGACTTACATGACAGTTTTGCGGTGGATATCTTTGCCAAAAGGAATGATCTGCGGATCTGCAATCGGGAGGGGATCGCCAAAGTGTCGGCAAAAGTACTGGCAGGCGAGGAAATTACCATGTCCGTACAGACAGGGCATCTGGCAGTGGATGAGACCATTCCGTCAGGGATCCGGCTGTGTGCGTATCCTCCTGCGGAAAAAGTGGATGTCCTGATTGCGGACGACACGGAAGAAACATTTCGAAAAGAGTCAGCAGAACTACTGTTGCAGCCGAAAAAATATATTCTGGGCGTGGGCTGCAGGAAGGATACGGACAGCGCAAAGCTGGATCTATTTTTGAAAAAAATACTGGAAGAACAGGGCATTGTCATAGAGCAGATCGCAGCATTGGCTTCTATTGACGTGAAAAAAGAGGAACGATGCCTGCTGGAATTCAGTGAAAAATACAGGATACCATTTAGGATTTATACAGCACAGGAATTACAGGCAGTGCCGGGAGAATTTCACGGTTCCGAGTTCGTAAAGACACAGGTGGGCGTGGACAATGTATGCGAGCGCGCCGCCCTGAAAGCAGCCGGGACAGGCGGATGGATCCTCTTAGGCAAGCAGGCACAGGATGGCATGACCGTGGCAGTTGCAGAGAAAACATGGAAAGAGCGGATTCGGATGTGGCTTTGAAAGGATAGAAAGAGGCAAAACGGATGAGTAACAGAATCTATATCGTGGGAATAGGTCCCGGCAGGGAAGAAATGATGACAGGAGAAGCCATCGCTGCGCTGGAGCAGGCAGATGTGATCGTGGGTTATACCGTATATGTCAAATTATTGGGAGAACGTTTTGCAGGGAAAAAACTGCTGACCACCCCTATGCGGCAGGAGACAGAACGCTGCGAACTGTGTTTTAGGGAGGCGGAAGCCGGGAAGCGGGTGGCATTGATCTGCAGCGGCGACGCCGGTATCTACGGCCTGGCATCGCTGATGTATGAGCTTGGAGAAGAACATCTCCAGACGGAACTGATCGTGATCCCCGGTATTACAGCGGCAAGCAGTGGGGCGGCGGTACTGGGAGCACCCTTAAACCATGATTTCTGTGTGATCAGCTTGAGCGACCTGCTGACTCCCTGGGAGAAGATCGAAAAGAGACTGCGGGCGGCAGCAATGGGAGATTTTGCCATAGCAATTTACAACCCTTCCAGCCACAGGCGAAAGGATTATCTGCAAAGAGCCTGTGATATTTTACTGGAAACCATAGAAGGGGAGCGCCCCTGCGGCTATGTGGAAAACATCGGCAGAGAAGGCACCCGGGAGGTGACCTGTACGCTGCGGGAATTAAGGGACCGGGAAGTCAATATGTTCACCACGGTATTTATCGGCAATTCGGAGACGGAGATCCTGGGGGACAAGTTGATCACAAAGCGCGGATATCATGCGGAGAATAACATACATTAAGTTCTCTTTGGGAGGAGAGCAGGATGAAAAAAATAGTAATTTTTGCGGGAACCACAGAAGGACGGCGACTGTCGGAAATCCTGGCAGATGCCGGAATCGCGCATACCGTATGCGTGGCAACGGAATATGGTGAGATCGTGATGCGGGAACAGACGGATGCGGAGGCGGCAGGGACAAAGGGGCAGCCACTCGTATCTCTTCGCCGTGGCAGAATGGACCGGCAGCAGATGGAAGAATTTCTGCGTAACGAGGGTTATGAGATCGTAGTGGATGCCACCCACCCTTATGCCCAGGTCGTTACAGAGAACATACGGGACGCTGTGAAAACACAGTCTTCCATTTACCTGCGTCTGGAACGGGAAATTTCGGAGACTCCGGAAGCAGAGAATCCTGCCGTAAGTATCCGGTATTTTGAAAGCAATGCTGACTGTGCCAAAGCGCTGGAGAATACAGAGGGCAATATTCTGCTGACCACAGGGAGCAAGGAACTGCCGACGTATTGTGCCTCCGGAAGACTCCATGACCGCCTGTATGTGCGCATCCTTCCGGGCAGAGAGAGCCTGGAACTGTGCATGGAGCAGGGAATCAAAGGCAGACAGATCCTGGCATTGCAGGGACCTTTTTCCACAGAGATGAACGCCGCTATCCTGAAGCAATACGATATCCATCACATGGTCACGAAAAACAGCGGACGCACCGGAGGGTATCAGGAGAAACTGGAAGCTGCGAAAATTCTGGGGATCCCGGTGTATGTGATACAGCCTGCCAAGAAGGCTGTAGATACGTATTCTTTTGCGGAAATCTGTGGAAAACTGGAACAGCTCTGTGACTGTAAGCTCTCCGGGCAGGGCAGCATGGAGATCTGCCTCGCCGGAATCGGCATGGGCAGCAAAGACGGTCAGACACAAGAAGTGCAGCATGCGATCGAGACTGCGGATATTTTGCTGGGTGCGGAGCGCATGATCGAAAGATATTCTGCTAAAATCGAAAAAAGACCCTACTACATGGCGGAGCAGATTCTGCCGTATCTGGAGCAATTACAGAAAAACGGGATTACAGCACAGAAAGATCCCCTTCGGGTAACGGTCCTTTTTTCCGGGGATACCGGATTCTACAGCGGATGCAGGAAGCTGTATGTGGCATTGCAGGAAGCCGTTGCCGCAGGAGCGTTGAACGCAGGAGTACGGATCCTGCCGGGAATTTCTTCCGTGGCCACACTGGCGGCCCGAGTGGGAGAAAGTTATGAAGATGCCGCCATTTTGAGCATGCACGGCAAGAAGCTGAACCGGCTTTCGACAACGGTGGAGAGCCATGAGAAGGTATTTTTACTGACCTCAGGAAGTGAGGACATCCGCAAGATCGGACATTTGCTTGCAGAAGCGGGACTGACAGACTGTGAAGTGATCGCAGGATATCAGCTGTCCTATCCGGAGGAAAGCATCCGGATCCTGACCCCGGGGCAGTGTGAGGAGATTACGGAGGAAGGGTTATATACCTGCCTGATCCGCAATCCTCACTGGCAACCGGAACGCCTGACACATGGAAGAGCCGATACCTGTTTTCTGCGGGATGCTTCGGAAACCGAGGGAAAAATCCGCAGAACGCCAATGACAAAAGAAGAAGTCCGCGAGGTCAGCATCTGCAAGCTGAACCTGACACAAAACGCAGTGGTCTATGACATCGGCAGCGGCACCGGATCCGTTGCCATAGAGATCGCCGGGGTGCCCGGAGGGGTGCAGGTCTATGCCATTGAGAGAAAGCCGGAGGCGGTGGAACTGCTTCGGAAGAACAGAGAGCATTTTCACATGGATAATATACAGATCATTGAAGCCCCGGCACCGGAAGGACTGGAAGAATTACCAGTGCCGACCCATGCTTTTATCGGCGGCAGCGGCGGCAGATTGCTGGATATTTTACAGACCCTGTACCGGAAGAATCCCCATATGCGTATTGTGATCAATGCCATCAGCATGGAGACCATTGCAGAACTTAAGGAAGTGTTGGATACTTTTCCGATGGAGGAAGAGGAAATCCTGCAGATGCAGGTAAGCCGGGTGAAGAAGCTCTTAAGCTATCATCTGCCCCAGGCGGAAAATCCAGTGTGGATCTGTTCGTTTACGTTCCGGGAGACAGGAACGGATCCTATGGATAACGCGAAGAAAACAAAACAAAACGCAGGGGAGACCGGAAACGGTAAGAATGGAGAAGTACAGAGATGACCGGAGCACAGAAAAAGAAGATACGCCGCATCATGATCGCTGCACCGAAGAGCGGCAGCGGCAAGACTACGATCACCTGTGGATTATTGCAGATTTTTAAAGAAAACGGTGAGGATATTTCTTCCTGTAAATGCGGCCCGGATTATATTGATCCAATGTTCCACAGACAGGTGCTGGGGGTGCCCTCTCGGAATCTGGATACCTTTTTTACCGGAGAAGAGGGCACCCATAAGCTGTTTTTGAAGGATCGCAGAGAAGACGAGCTTGTGGTCATGGAAGGTGTTATGGGATTGTATGACGGGCTGGGCGGCATCCGGGAGGAAGGATCCTCCTATCATCTGGCAAAGGTGACGCAGACCCCCATCCTGCTGGTGGTGGATGCAAAAGGCATGGGGAGATCGGTGATCCCTCTGATTGCCGGATTCCTGGCTTACGATAAGGCACATCTGATCCGTGGCGTGATCTTCAACCGGATGTCCGCAGCCTATTATGAGATACTGAAGCCCTTGGCAGAAGATGAACTGGGCATTGCGGTACTGGGGTATTTTCCGGAAAGTAAGGACCTGCAGATCGCCAGCAGACACTTAGGCTTGTGCATGCCGGGAGAACTGGAAGACTTGCAGGGACAGATCCGTATGACAGCAGAGAGATTACGGGAGACCGCAGACATTTCAAAACTGTTGCAGATCGCAGAGGAAGCGGAGCCGTTGGAGGAAGAGACGGTAGTGGAAGATTCCGTAGAAACCAGCGAAGCAATACGCCCACGGATCGCCGTAGCCCGGGATGAAGCCTTTTGCTTTTATTACGAAGAGAACCTGCGTCTGCTGGAACAGGCGGGCGCGGAACCGGTGTATTTTTCCCCGCTGCATGACAGAAACTTACCGGAAAACATTCACGGATTGTTACTGGGCGGTGGATATCCGGAACTGTATGCCGGACAGTTAAGCGAGAATGATGCCATGCGCACAGCGATCCGGAAGGCAGTCACAGACGGCCTGCCCACGGTGGCAGAGTGCGGCGGTTTTCTATACCTGCATACGACCCTGACGGACCGGGAAGGACATTCCTATCCCATGGCGGGAGTCCTGCCCGGTAAATGCTTCGACACCGGACATCTGGTGCGCTTCGGATACATTGAACTGGAAGAGAACAGCGGACATTTTATGCCTCGTGGCAGCCGCATCCGTGCCCACGAATTCCACTATTATGACAGTGAAGACAACGGCGCAGACTGCATCGCTACCAAACCCTCCACCGGACGAAATTATCCCTGTATCCACGTGGGAGAGAGTCACTGGTACGGTTTTCCCCACCTCTATTATCCATCCTGCCCGGAGTTCGCGGAGCGCTTCGTGGAGAATGCAAAAAAATTCTCAAAAAGCGGAAAAGATATGTTATAATCGTAGTATCTTTTTTGCGCGGAGGATAAATCAATGGAAAAATCAAAGGTATATTTTACAGATTTCAGGACCCGTCTGGGAGAGGGGCTTCCCAGTAAGTTAAAGCGTCTGATGAAGGCGGCGGGGATTCAGAATATTGATATGGATCACAAATTTGTTGCTATCAAGCTGCACTTTGGAGAGCTGGGCAACCTGGGTTTCTTACGTCCGAATTATGCGAAAGCGGTAGCGGATGTGGTAAAGGAGCTGGGCGGTGTGCCTTTTCTGACCGACTGCAACACCCTGTACCCCGGCAACCGTAAGAATGCCATCGAGCATATGTATTGTGCCTGGGAGAATGGTTTCACGCCTCTGACGGTGGGATGTCCCGTGATCATTGGCGATGGACTCAAGGGAACGGATGACATCGAGGTACCGGTAGAAGGCGGCGAATATGTGAAGAATGCGAAGATCGGTCGTGCCATCATGGATGCGGATGTGTTTATTTCCCTGAATCATTTCAAAGGACATGAGACGGCGGGGTTTGGCGGTGCTATTAAAAACATCGGTATGGGCTGCGGCTCCAGAGCGGGCAAAATGGAGCAGCATGCGCAGGGCAAGCCGGAGATCGACGAGAGTCTGTGCCGGGGCTGTAAGCGCTGCATGAAGGAATGTGCCAATGATGGACTGGTATATGATGAGACCACACATAAGATGCACATTGATCATGAGAAGTGTCTGGGTTGCGGACGCTGCATCGGCGCCTGCAATTTTGATGCGATCCACAGCGGCGATGCTGCGGCGACGAAGGATTTCAACTGCCGCATGGCAGAATATGCGAAGGCTGTCGTGGACGGCAGACCGAATTTCCATATTTCTCTGGTAGTGGATGTGTCTCCAAACTGTGACTGCCACTTCGAGAACGATGCTCCTATTCTGCCTAATATCGGTATGTTTGCATCCTTTGATCCACTGGCGCTGGATCAGGCCTGCGTGGATGCCTGCCTGAAGCAGACACCGCTGCCGAACAGCCAGCTGGCGGATGCTATGGCAAAAGAAGGCTTTTGCGATCATCATGATCATTTTGAAAATACCACTCCCAATGCGGAGTACAAGACCTGCCTGGAGCATGCGGAGAAGATCGGCATCGGCAGCAGAGACTATGAACTGATCACGATTTCGTAAGCTTGAAAAGCGAAGAAATCGTTTATGAAGTAATTTTTGGAGAGGATGAACTTATGCGGCCAATGGTAAGCATCATTGTTCCGATATACAATGCGGAACAATATTTACGACGCTGTGTCGACAGCATTTTGAACCAGGAATATACGGATTATGAACTGCTGCTGGTCAATGATGGCAGTACGGATGCTTCCGGCGATATTTGTGAAGAGTACGGAGACCAAGATCCCAGAGTCATTGTGATCCAAAAGGAGAACACCGGAGTCTCCGACAGCAGAAACCGGGCGCTTGACCGTGCCCAGGGAAAATATCTGCAGTTCCTCGACAGTGACGACTGGATCACACCGGATGCCACCAGACTGTTCGTGCGGGCAGCGGAGGAGTACGGCTGTGACATGGTCATTTCTGACTTTTACCGCGTGGTGGGAGAGCGTCTGTCCCCCAAGGGAGACATCGAAGAGGAGGGCGTGCTCACCAGAGAAGAGTTCGCAGCACATATGATGGAGAATCCGGCGGATTTTTATTACGGTGTGTTGTGGAACAAGCTGTACCGCAGGGATATTGTGGAAGAGCATAAGCTACGCATGGATACGGATATCAGCTGGTGTGAGGATTTTATGTTCAATCTGGAATATATCCGCTATGCGAAAGTATTCTATGCCCTGCATGCGCCCATTTATTATTATGTGAAGAGGAAAGGCTCTCTTGCCAGTCAGGGCATTAATATCTCGAAGACTGTGAAGATGAAGCTGAATGTATTTGAGTACTACAATAACTTCTACAAACATGTTCTGGAAGAGGAAGATTATGAGAAGAACCGTCTGCAGGTATACCGTTTCTTTATCGATGCTGCGGGGGACGGCACCGTTCCGCCTTCGATCCTGCCCGGTTCCAAGAAGCTGGGAGACGAGAGAGTCTTTGTCAATACAGAGATCTTGCAGGCGGAAGGACCTGCAGGAGAGGATTACCGTAAGAGAAAGTTATTAGAACATTATCTGGAGCCTGTGGCGTTAAAAGGAGATCTGAAGGTCATGGATGTGCGTCTGCTTTTGTGTCTGTGTGAAAAGCACGAATGGGACAGCAGACGGGAACTGGCGGATTTCGCCGGAATCACCCGGACGAATCTGACCAGCGGATTGCAGCGACTGACCATGAAGGGATTCCTGAAAGTAGAAGAGGTGAAGGAACCCAAGCCATCCAAAAAAGATAAGACGACCGGAAAAAATAAAACGAAAACAGCGGAGATGGCAGAAACGAAGCGGAAGGAACGGGGAGGCAGAATCGCCGTGACGATTCTTCCGGCAGCAGATGCCGTTATGAAAGAACTGGAGATGGCACAGAGGGATTATGATGCTGCCAGATTCGCCGGCTTCACAGAGGAAGAACTCATTAAATATGCTGAGCTGTCTGAGAAGATCAAAGAGAATACAAAGAATATTTTATACTTTCTTAATTGACAGGGTAGTTTCTGAAAAGTTATGATAGATAAGTATATATGATGTCGGGAAAGGAAGGTATTTGGATGAAGAAAAACGCAGAGTATATGTTGGAACATGCCGGCCTGTGCAGAGCGGCAGATAGATTGGAACCCCAGATGTTCGATGAGTATGGCGTGCAGAGGGGGTTGCGTGATAAGAACGGTAACGGCGTAGTCGCAGGCCTTACCAATATCTCCCGGATCGAATCCTTCAAAATGGAGGATGGCAAAAAGATACCCTGTGAAGGTAAGCTGTGGTATCGCGGTTATGACTGTATCGAACTGGTCAACGGATTCCGCGGGGATCATTTCGGATTCGAAGAAGTGGCTTATTTACTTTTGTTCGGTAAGCTGCCGAATCGTGACGAACTGAAGCATTTTAACGATATTCTGGCATCCAGCAGAACTTTGCCTACCAACTTCACTAGAGATGTCATCATGAAAGCTCCCAGCAGTGACATCATGAATTCCCTGACCAGGAGTGTTCTGACACTGGCTTCCTATGATAAAAATTGCAGCGATACTTCCATTGAAAATGTATTAAGACAATGTCTGGGACTGATCGCTGTGTTCCCTATGCTGGCAGTCTACGGCTACCATGCATATAATCACTATTCCAATGATGAGAGTATGTACATACATCGTCCGCAGAAGAAGCTTTCCACAGCAGAGAATCTGCTGATGATGCTTCGTCCCGACAAACAATATACCGAGCTGGAGGCCAAAGTACTGGATACCGCACTGGTGCTGCATATGGAGCACGGCGGCGGTAACAATTCCACCTTCACTACCAGAGTCGTAACCTCTTCCGGATCCGACACTTATTCCGTAGTGGCAGCAGCGCTTTCTTCTCTGAAGGGACCCAAGCACGGTGGTGCCAATATCAAGGTCGTAGAGATGATGCGGGATATCGAAGCCCATGTGTCCGACTGGACTGATGAGGATGCGGTAAGAGTTTATCTGAACAAGATTTTGAATAAGGAAGCCTTTGACGGCAAGGGACTGATCTATGGTATGGGTCATGCTGTCTACTCTCTGTCCGACCCCAGAGCCCAGGTATTTAAGAGCTTCGTGGAGAAGCTGGCAGTAGCCAAGGGCAGAGACAAGGATTTCGCATTGTACTCCATGATCGAGCGGATGGCACCGGAGGTCATCTCCCAGAAGTCCAGGATCTATAAGGGCGTCAGCGCCAATGTGGATTTCTACAGCGGATTCGTATACAGCATGCTGGAGATCCCACTGGAATTATATACACCGATTTTTGCCATCGCAAGAATCGTGGGATGGAGCGCGCATCGTATTGAAGAATTGATCAATATGGATAAGATCATCCGTCCCGCTTATAAGAGCGTGATGCAGGAACTGGAATATGTTCCGTTGGATCAGAGATAAAAATAAAAAGGGACTGCGTATTTTTGCGCAGTCCTTTGATGATTGTTTAATGATCAGGAATAGATCTTACAGATAATGGATACGATCTCTTCAGCGGATTCCATGGAATTTTCCATGATCCAGGTGACGTAGATATTGTAGAGGGAACCGGAGAACGCACGAAGCGTGTAATAGAAATCCCGGCCTTTATCTTCCGTATAATAGGTATCAAGGATATAACTGTCCAGGGCCTGCAGCAGCAGATGCCCCAGTCCTGTGTTCACCAGGCAGGCAATGAATTCTCTGTAATGATCAAAGTATTCATAGCAGTGCAGCATATTGCGGTAGTCGTTATAATTGCCTTTATCAGGCCAGGCAGCGACATCCTGACGGTAGGCATCTACCAGATCCTTCAGATAACTGATGAAGATCTCGTCCATGGAGTTGTAATTGCGGTAATAAGTCATACGGGAGACTCCGGCCCGCTCGGTCAGCTCTGAGATGGTAATATTGGACAGAGATTTTGTCTGAAGCAGCTGCATCAAAGCCTGCACCATGCAATCTCTGGAAAATTGTTTGGAATGGTTCGTGGACATGGCAGATCACCTTCTTAATGTTTTCTACTGACAGTATAAAACGTAACACAATCCGGGAAAATACGCAAGGAAAGTTCCTCGCGGAAAGGAGCGGTATATGGCGGGAACAGTCATAGAATATTTAAAAAAATACGGAGATATTCCATTTTGCGAAAAACCTCTGAATGATGTGGACAGTCTGGCCTTATGCCAGCTTTCTTATCTGAAATTCGACGGAATGGTCAGCGATGTGCGTCACAACGGTCCTTCTGTGACGCTGCAGGAGATCGCCAAACGGCCGGATGTGGAGCAGCTGTTCGGAGATGTGCGTTTTGAAAAGGAGAACCGGGCACTGTTTGAAGGGCTGCTTAGCGGCAGACGCTTCCGGAATATGAAGCTGAATTGTTATATTAACCTGGTGGAAAAGGAGTGGGAGACCCAGTTCTCTGCGATTACCTTTATCCTGGATGACGGAACGCTGTTTTTGGCATTCCGCGGCACGGATGAGACTATTGTGGGGTGGAAGGAAGACTTTAATATGGCATTCCTGAATCCGGTACCGGGGCAGGAATACAGTGTCAAATATGTAAATATGGTCACCGGATGGCTGCATCAGCCCTTTTACATCGGAGGACATTCCAAGGGCGGCAACCTGGCGGTGTACAGTGCCATGAAATGTGCGCCCTTTGTACGGAAGCGGATCCAAAAGATATACAGTCTGGACGGACCGGGATTCCGGCCGGAGGTGCTGAAGGAATGTCATTACAATGCGATAGAAGACAAGGTGGTAAAGCTGCTTCCGCATTCTTCTATGATCGGGATGATCTTCGAGCGGGATATTCATTATCGCGTAGTGGAGAGTAAAAACCACGGTCTGCTGCAGCATGATCCTTTCTCCTGGCTGGTGAAGGATGATCATTTCGTGGATGTAGGCGATATCTATGAGAGCCAGAAGATCATGAACGAGGCTCTGAATGAATGGATCCTGTCCCTGAACGAGGAGCAGGTCCGTACCTTTGTAGACACACTTTATCAGGTAATCTCCGCATCACAGGCGGACGATCTGATCACCTTTACCGCAGATTGGAAAAAGAGTATGAATGCGGTAGTTACCGCATTGAAGGAAGTGGACGATCAGACAGCCGAGATGCTGCGTGGGATCATTCGTTCGCTGTTTGAGATAGCCAGGTGCAAGGTGAAGGAAGAACTGACCGCCACCAAAAAAACACGACACAGATTTAAAAATACGAAGCGAGCAGGGAAAGCAGAGGAAGTCCGGCCGGATCCGGCAGCCTCTCCGGATGCCACTGTAACCCAAGGATCGGCAGCTCGTCATGCTCCAAAGCTTCGGGGCAGCCATCGTCAGGGCAGACCTGGATGATCTTAAGGTGCTGACCTAAGCGGCCGATCCGTTGGTGATGAGCACTGTTGACGCGCATTTTGGCAGGAAAATACTTGAAAAAACGGGAATCATCTACCATAATAGTATCATGAAACACATCGCCGGAAGGGGAACTGTGCAGGCAGTCTTCGGGCATATCCTGTGTGATCGTACCGCCGAAGGCAACATTGATCACCTGCATGCCCTTGCAGATCCCGATGACAGGGATTCCGGCGGCAATCGCTATGTCGAGAGCCTGGAATTGCAGGATGTCCAGTTCGGTGTCAACAGTGCGGGAACCTTTGTTTTTTTCACCGAAAAAAGCAGGAGTGATATCTCCGCCGCCCGGCAGGATCAGAGCGTCGCAGGAAATGACCTCTCCGGGAACCAGAGTAGTCACGATCTGCGTGGGAAGTGCACGGAAAAAGGCTTCATAATTTCCTGTTTTGGACTTGCGCCCCAAAATGACTAATTTTGTCATATAATTTTCTGATACCTCATTTTTTTATAGTTAATATATGCCATAACTTTTGACTTTTGCATAGGACAAATTAGCAAAAATGTATCTTACGCTTTTTTATAAATAGGAGTAAAATAGCAACGACCATGAGGGAGCGGAAACTCCTTCAGGGATGTTTACGGAAAGGAAGTGGTATTATGGAGGAATTGGCATCAGAACTGCTCAAAGAACTGAACTGTGATACAGCGTTTTCAATCAAGCTTCCGGCAGGTCTTCCACTGATCGGCGGAGTACAGCTGGATATTGCGGAATCGGTAGTGATCACATGGGTAGTCATGGCAGTCATTCTGATCTTGTCGATTATCCTTACAAGCAACCTCAAAGTACACAATGTCAGCAGACGACAGCTGGTGACAGAGACGATCGTGACAAAGCTGGAAGGCATTGTTACGGGAATGATCGGAGAGGAAGGGAAACGGTATGTACCGTATCTGGTAAGTGTACTGTTATACCTGGGCATATCCAATATCATCGGATTGTTCGGTATGAAGCCCCCTACCAAGGATCTGAACGTAACAGCGGCACTGGCACTGATGAGTATCATCCTGGTGGAAGCAGCAGGCATCCGCAAAAAAGGCGTGGGCGGATGGATCAAGAGCTTCACCGAGCCTATCGCGATCGTAACACCCATCAATATCCTGGAGGTGTTCATCAAGCCCCTGTCTTTGTGTATGCGATTGTTTGGTAACGTTTTGGGAGCATTCGTTATCATGGAGCTGCTGAAGCTTCTGGTTCCGGTAGCATTGCCGGTACCCTTCAGCTTTTACTTTGATATTTTTGATGGACTGATCCAGGCGTATGTATTCGTATTCCTGACATCTATGTACATTAAGGAAGCCATTGAATAAGTAACTATTCACTAACAACACTTTTTTAAAACTAGGAGGATTCATTATGATAGCTATTGGAGCAGGTATTGCAGCACTGGCATGTATCGGAGCAGGTATCGGTATCGGTATCGCAACAAGTAAGGCAGCAGAGGCTGTGGCAAGACAGCCGGAAGCAGAGAGCAAGATCACCAAGATCTTACTGTTAGGTGGTGCGCTGGCAGAGGCAACCGCTATTTACGGATTCGTTATCGGTATCCTGATCATCTTGTTCATGGCATAAGGAACGGTATAACGACGTAAGAAAGGATGAAAGCACATGCTGAGATTAGATATTAATATTGTATGGACCATCCTGAATCTGTTGATCATATTTGCCATTGTGAAGATCTTCCTGATCAAACCCATCCACAAGATCCTGGATGCAAGACAGGCAGAGATCGATAAGCAATATGCAGATGCAAAAGCTGCACAGGACAGTGCCGAGGAACTCAAGACTAAGTACGAGGCATCCTTAAGCGGTGTCCAGGCAGAAAAGGAAGGCATCCTGAACGAGGCAAGAGGCAAGGCCAGCAACGAGTATGACCGTATCGTGGCAGATGCCCAGACCGAAGCAAAAAAGATCCTGGACAATGCCGATAAAAATGCCGCGCTGGAAGAGCAGAAACGTATCCAGCAGGCACAGGAGCAGATCGCCGGTCTGGTAGTGGAAGCTACTGCAAAGCTGGTGGCAGCCAAACAGAATGCAGATTCAGACAGAGAACTTTACAACCAATTTATAGCAAAGACAGGTGAAGAGATTGATTAGTACAGCTTTAGAATACGCAAAAAGATTGCGTGAACTGAATATCCCCGGAGACATTGTAGGTCAGACAGGCGATATCTTTAAAGCCGTACCGCAGGTGAAACTGGATTTCGAATCTCCTGCCGTGGCACTGTCTGCCAAGCACAATGTAATAGAAAAAGTATTTCCCTTACAGATCAGAGATTTCCTAAAGGTCCTGTGTGATAACGGAGATATCTATCTGTGGGATGATATCTGCACTGCGTATAGAGAACTCTCTCCCGAGAAAAAGGGTGAGTTCGTTGTGACCCTGTCCTATGTGACAGCACCGACAGAGGAGCAGTTACAGAATATCCGTGATTTTGTACAGAAGAAATATCACAGAGACGATATGGTCTTCGAGACGAAGGAAGACCCGGCTTTGGGCGGCGGTTTCATCATCCGTGCCGGTAACGAAGTCTATGACTGGAGTACCAATGGTCGTATGAAGCAGTTCGCAGACAAGCTTTCCCAGGTAGGTAAGACTGCCAGCGAGCAGGGGATCATCTCTATCCTGAAGGGTGAGATCGAAGATTTCCACCTGCAGGCACAGGAGCATGAGATCGGTTCCGTCAGCTGGGTAGGTGACGGTATCGCCAATGTCAATGGTATCGACCATGCCGAGTACGGTGAGATCGTTATCTTTGATTCCGGTGTCAAGGGAATGGTACAGGATGTCCGCAGGGATGAGATCGGATGTATCCTGTTCGGTCATGATACCGAGATCCGTGAGGGTACCAGAGTCGTTCGTACCGGCAAGAGAGCCGGTATCCCCGTAGGTGACGGATTCAAGGGCAGGATCGTGGATGCTCTGGGAGCACCCATCGATGGCGCAGGTCCCATTAAGGAAGAGGGGTATCGTCCCATCGAGCAGCCTGCTCCTTCCATCGTGGACAGACAGTCCGTAGGTGTACCTATGGAGACCGGTATTCTGGCAATCGATTCCATGTTCCCCATCGGTCGTGGACAGCGTGAGCTGATCATCGGTGACCGTCAGACCGGTAAGACCTCCATCGCCATCGACGCCATCCTGAACCAGAAGGGTAAGGATGTGGTATGTATCTATGTAGCCATCGGTCAGAAGGCATCCACCATTGCAAAGCTGGTAGGAACCCTGAAGAAGAACGATGCCATGGATTACACTATTATCGTATCCGCAACCGCCAGCAATCCTGCACCCCTGCAGTACATCGCACCTTATTCCGGTACGGCACTGGCTGAGTATTTCATGTATCAGGGCAAGGATGTTCTCATCGTATATGATGATCTGTCCAAGCATGCGGTAGCTTACCGTGCACTGTCCCTGTTACTGGAGCGTTCTCCCGGACGTGAGGCATATCCCGGAGACGTATTCTATTTACATTCCAGACTGCTGGAGCGTTCCGCAAGACTGAGCGCAGACAAGGGCGGCGGTTCCATTACCGCACTGCCGATCATTGAGACCCAGGCAGGCGATGTATCCGCATACATTCCGACCAACGTTATCTCCATTACCGATGGTCAGATCTTCCTGGAGAGTGATCTGTTTAACTCCGGTATGCGTCCGGCGGTTAACGTAGGTCTTTCCGTATCCCGAGTTGGTGGTGCTGCACAGGCAAAAGCCATGAAGAAAGCAGCAGGAAGTGTCCGTATCGATCTGGCTCAGTATCGTGAGATGGAAATCTTTACACAGTTCAGTTCTGATCTGGACGAGGCTACAACTCAGCAGCTGAAATACGGAAGCGGACTTATGGAACTTCTGAAACAGCCGCTTTCAAGCCCATTAAGTCTTCATGAGCAGGTCATCACTCTTTGTGCGGCAACACACAAGGCAATGATGGATGTGGAAACTAAGAAGATGAAGAAGTATCAGAGAGATATGCTGGACTACTTTGACAGTGCTTATCCGGAAATCGGAAGAGAGATCGAGGAGAAGAGACAGCTTCCGGATGAACTGGCAGAAAAGATCGTGAAAGTGGCAGAAGAATTTGCAGATAAGAGCAGGTAGGTGTTGATATGGGCAGTACGAAAGAGATTCAGACTCGAATGAAAAGCATTCAGGACACCATGAAGATCACCAATGCCATGTATATGATTTCTTCATCCAAGATGCAGAAGGCCAAAAGAATCCTGTCCGATACAGAGCCGTATTACTATAATATGCAGGCAGCAATTTCCCGAATCCTGCGTCATATGCCGGATACAGAGCATCCTTTTTTCAGTATCCGTCATAAGATTGCGGAGGAAGACCGTAAGATCGGCTGTATCGTAGTTACCGGTGATAAGGGTATGGCAGGTGCCTATAACCATAATATCCAGAAAATGACAGAACAGTTTATGGCAGAGCATGAGCATTGCAAGCTCTATGTGCTGGGTATGGTAGGCCGTCAGTATTTCACGAAGAAACATATGGATATCGCAGAGAACTTTCCATATACAGTACAGAAACCGACCATGCACAGAGCGCGTCTGATCTCAGAGGAGATTACCAGAGCGTTCCTGGACAGAGAACTGGATGAAGTCCGTATTTTCTATACGGAGATGCAGAGTGCAGTTGCCATGGAGCCGGTGAATATGCAGCTTCTTCCATTGAAGAAAGCAGAGTTCCTGCCAAATCAGGCAATGCTTGCGGACATGCCGCAGGAGGAAATTGTGCTGTCACCATCAGCCGATGTACTTCTGAATACCATGATCCCCAATTACCTGACTGGTCTGATCTATGGATGTCTTGTAGAAGCGTATGCCAGTGAAAATAATGCCAGAATGATGGCAATGCAGTCCTCTACGGACAGTGCAAAGAAGATGCTCAGGGAGTTATCCATTGAGTATAACCGTGCGCGTCAGGCTGCCATCACACAGGAAATCACTGAGATTGTCAGCGGTGCAAAAGCACAAAAAAGGAAGTGACGACGATGAACAAAGGTAAAATTGTACAGGTTATGGGACCTGTTGTAGACGTTGTTTTTGAAGATGGAAATCTTCCTGAGATCAAGGATGCCCTTGAGGTAGAGAACAACGGTAAAAGATGTGTAATGGAAGTTTCCCATCATCTGGGAAACAATATGGTACGCTGCATTATGCTGAGCGCAAGCGAAGGCTTACAGCGTGACAGAGAAGTCATCGCCACAGGAAGCGGCATTAAGGTTCCTGTAGGTGATAAGACACTGGGACGTTTATTTAACGTACTTGGTGATACAGTAGATGACGGTCCTTCCCTTGAGGGAGAACAGAAATGGGTCATCCACAGAGATCCGCCGGATTTCGAACATCAGAAACCGGCTGTAGAAATCCTGGAAACAGGTATTAAGGTTATCGACCTTCTTGCACCATATGCCAAAGGTGGTAAGATCGGTCTGTTCGGTGGTGCCGGTGTTGGTAAAACAGTCCTTATTCAGGAGCTGATCCAGAACATCGCCACAGAGCATGGCGGATATTCCATTTTCACAGGTGTTGGAGAGCGTTCCCGTGAAGGTAACGACTTATGGTCAGAAATGAAAGAATCCGGCGTTCTTGAGAAAACAGCCTTAGTGTTCGGACAGATGAATGAGC
>OLSB01000450.1_pt1 | contig 47136 bp, 49 predicted proteins | sample 1672071 | NCBI WGS metagenome assembly OLSB01 (sample SAMEA3136642, study PRJEB25190) | human gut metagenome | biome: human gut; feature: human-associated habitat; material: faeces | place: Austria | collected 2013 | reverse complement strand
GGCCGCAGCTCGGTAATAACGCGGCACATTTCCGGCCACAGGTAGCGTTCATCCGCAAAGCCCCTTCGCTGCCCCGCGGTGGAGAAGGGCTGGCAGGGAAAGCCGCCGGAGAGGACGGTAACGGTTTCAAGTCCTGTTTTTTCAAAAAACGCCTCCTTCGTAAAAGTTGTGATATCCCGGAATTTTGGCACCTCCGGCCAGTGCTTTTCCAGAACGGAATAGGGGTAGTCCGCCCACTCGCATTGACAGACGGTGCGGAAGCCCGCCGCCTCCGCCGCCAGATCAAGCCCGCCGATGCCGGAAAACAGGCTCACATGGGTCAACTCAGTCATAGTCGTCCTCGCAGGAACGATCTCCGCAGAGGGCGCAGCAGCGGCCGCAGCCGATGCCGTCCTCCGCCGCTTCCTCCGGGTCATAGGGTGTCAGATGCGCGCGCCGCAGCGTTGCCTCCAGAATGTCATAGCAGGTGACGACCTGATCCTCCGCAAAGCCCCACCTGCGGTACATTCTTCGGATGCTCGGATTCTCGCCGGAGAGATTCTTTTGCAGCCGCGCAAGCCGTTTTTCTGTTTTCACTTCTACAACACGGTTGCGGAGAAAGCTGTACTGTGCCAGCAGGTCAAAGAGATCGCCCACCAGCATACGGAAGGCGCCGCCAGAGATGATGTAGGCGGGATCATCGGCGGTGGCGGCACGCTGCTTTTCCCTGATTTTTGCGTCATGCTCTTTCAGCACGGCGGTCAGCGGTGTGAGCTCCGCCGCTTTCAGCTCCGCAAGGTCGGAGCGGTCCCCAAATACCAGATAGCGGCCGGGGATACGCCAGGCGGCGAACTTTTCCTCCGCGATCTCTCCGTAGCGCTTTGCCGTCTCGGCCAGATTTTCCAGATCCTTCTCGTCCTTCGCCTTTTCGGCGAGGAACGCAAGCTGATGCAGTAGGCCGTACAGATGTACCTCATCATTGATATGGTTTTCATATACCTTGCTGTCGACCACATATTTCATATCTTGTCCCATCCTTTCCTTATCCGGTTTGCCCGTCGTGGGAAACCTCGCTGGGCTTTGTCGTGAGAAGCCGGTACAGCTCCGTATCCTTCGGAAACTCGTCCTTGAAGGGCAGGATCACATTTTGGAAGAACAGAAGGCCGCTGCCGGGATCCGCGTTGGTCACATAGGCAAGCTGTTCGGCGGAGATGTTCAGCCGCTCCGTCATCAGCTTGCGGTCGCCCGCGGAGAGGTTCAGCAGGTAGATGAAATCGCTGTTTTCCAGAATATTTTCGATCTCCGGCGAGGAAAGCAGATCCTTCGGGTTCTGCGTTGCCCCGGTGGGGACGCCGCCCCATTTGCGGAAGCGCTTCCAGATCTCGGCACTGTATGCCGCTGTCTGTTCCTCCTTCAAAAGCAAATGGAACTCGTCCACGAAATACCAGGTGGTCCGCCCAATGGAGCGGTTCACCGTGACGGTGTTCCACACCGCGTCCTGGACAATGAGCATCCCCGGCTTTTTCAGATTTTTGCCAAGGCCCTTGATGTCGAAGCAGACAAGGCGGTTGCGGATATCCACGGTGGTAGGGGCGGACGACTCTGTCCGCCCCTACATCCGTCTATCGGCGGCAAAACGCTTTTCAAAACACAGCGGAGGGTAAGGCGCATCGCCTTACCCTCCGCTGCTTTTTTGTCTCAATTCGTCTTTTTGTCAGCGGTATCGGCAGCATCGTTCTGCTCCACGATGCGATCCGGCGTCACGCCGGCCTTCTCCACCTCCTCCTTCGTCATCACCACCGGCTCGGCGGTGTCCTCCACCAGCTTGGCCATGATCCAATAGCGGTGGTTGTTGTCGCCGTTCTTGCAGGTCGCCAAGATGATGACCTTATCCCCGGCCACCGGCAGGTTGTCCTTGTCCACGTTTACGCAGCCCTCGGCGCTGTAAAATGCGTTCAGCTCGTTGCTGCTCTTATACTTGGGATCGTCCGCCGCCTTGGCCAGCGCCTGGAAGAAATCGTTGAACACCTTCTCATCGCTGAAATCGTGATAATACAGCACGTGGCTGGTGTCATAGGGCACACCGGCGAAAATGCGGTACGTCAGCTGCCGTCCCGGCTGATAGATGTAAATGACCGCCTCATCGTCGAACTTCAGCGTCTCGGCATAGCTCTGCAAACCGCCGAACATGGTGCGGTTGGCCATGTTGTGGCCGTAGATCACCGTCACCGGGTCGCTGAAATCGGTCTTGTTATAGGCTTTCTCGGTATACAGCGTGCCGGACTTGGCGTCCTTGCCGTCCAGGTCGCGGTACAGGTAATACCCGTCATCGCTGGCGTGCTGGGCGATAAAATACCCCATCTCGTCGCTGATGGCACAGCGGGTCGCGCCGGGGATGCGGATGCAGGCGTACACGTCCGGCCACTTCTTCTGCGCTGCCGCGAAATCCACCGGCACCTCCACCGGCTCGGGCTTCACGATGACCTCATCATCCTTCGGATCGACCGGCGTAGGGTCGTCGTCCGTCGTCTTGCCGCACCCCACCAGTACGGCGGATGCCAGCGTCAGGATGGCCAAAAGCAGCGCCAGGCGGCGCGGAAGCTGCGCTTTGATCTTCATGATTGCTCCTTTCCAACGGCTTCTGTCTCTCCGAAAAGCCGCCGCGGCGTCACCGCCGCTATGTAAGATACTCATGTCATGATACCATACGCCGCCCCTGTTTGCAACCTATTTTTCCCCGTCGCCCCGCTGGGGCTTACAGTCCCGCGCTGCGGCCATAGCCCGCGAACAGCGCCTCGAACCGCTGGCGCTGCACCGGCGTCATACGCCCGGCATACTGCTGCCACAGCGCCTGGGCCGCGTCCTCCCTGCCGCTTTTGAGATAGTTCCCCACAGCCCGCTGCAAGCTCTCCGCCGCCGTACTGCTCAGGCTCTCCTTCCCCGTGTCCGCCGTATAGCCGCTCTCCTCCAGCTTTGCACCGCCGGCACTGAGCTTCCGCTCCTGCTCCGCCTTGTCCTGGTAATGCTTCAGCATGGTCTGATACGACTTCGCGTCCTGCGCCGCCGTGTCGTCATACTCCGACTGCGCCTGGGCCAGCGCCTTCTGCCACTGGGCCACCGTGTCCTGCCAGCGGTCATACGCCGCGCTCTCCTGCTGCCGCAGCAGCCCGTACCGATCCGTCAGCGCCTTCCCCTCCTGGGTATATTCCGCCAGCGCCGCCTGCCGCAGCTCCGGCACAAGAGATGCCAGCTCACCCAGATAGCGGTCGTAGGCCTGCTGTCCCACCGCCTGGGCGTAGCTTGAGCCGTACCCGCCGGTCAGCGCCGCCGCCTGCCCCATGGTGTCCTCCATGGCCGCCGCGCCCTGGGCGGCGTACAGCCTGGCGTAGCGCTTATACATCTCGTCCTCCTCCGGGTCGTAGGAAAACGCCTCCCGGCCCGCGATCTGGTCGTACAGCTCCTGCAATCGGGCCTCAAAGCCTGAGGTATAGTCCTCCGGCTGCATGGCCGCCACGCTGTCCCGATAGGCCCTGGCCGCCGCCACGTCCTCCGACGGCTGATAGCCCCTCTCCAGCTCCGCCAGCTTCCGCGCCGTGCTCTCCGTCACCCGTGCCTCAGGACGAGCCGCCTCCGCCGCCGCGGCGGCAGCCGCCTGCTCCGCGGCCTGCTGCTCCGCCATGGTGGGGGCGGACAGCAGACTGCCCCACGTCTCGTCCCCCGCGATGCCGTCCACCATCGTCAGCCCACTCTTTTTCTGATAGTCCCGCACCGCCGCCTTCGTCTTTTTGCCGTAAATACCGTCCTCGTCCAGCCGATACCCTCTCTTGTTCAGCTCGCTCTGCAGCTGCTTCACCGCGCCGCCCTGCGAGCCGTAGGCCACCATGGTATACTTTGATGCCATTGTTTCTTCTCCCCTTTCTCATGTCGTGCGCCGCCAGACGTACACGCCGCTCAGGCCCGCCTGCACCTGCTGCCACGTCCCCGGCAGCTCCGGCGCGGCAGCCGTAGCCGTCAGATACGCGCTCCCCACCGGGAACAGCCTCTCCTCCACCGCCGCGCCGTTGACCTTCAAGCTGCCGGACACCGCCACATCGCCGTAGAACACCGCCGGCCACGCGCACTCCAGCGCCTCCGCCTCCGCGTACTTACCCAGCGCCAGGCCCTTGCCGCCGCTCCGCAGATGCACCGTCACCTGCTTCGTGGCCGCCGTGTACCGCACCGTCCGCACCGTGCCCACCGTGTCCTCGGCACGCAGCTCCACCTCATAGGCCCGCGATGCCTCCAGCCCGCCGCCGATAATGGTCTCCGCGCCGTTGAGCAACGTGGTATACGCGCTCCACTGTCCGCCCATGACCCGATAACGCACCCGTGTCGTCACCTCGTTCTGCCCCGCCAGCATGGAGCAGGTAGCCGCGCACCGTACCTTCAGATACGCGCCGTCGTCCTGCTCCGTGCCGCTGGCACTGCACCGCACCGCCGCCGAGGCGGTGATGACCGGCGGACGGTACTCATACACCCGGATGCTGCTGCCGTACACCGTCTCCGCCCTGCCTCGGCTGTCCGTCACCGTCACCCGGGGCACCTGCACGCCGCTGCCACCCAGCGGCCCTACCGTCCCCGAAGTGCCGCTTCGCGCCTCGCCCGCCAATCGGAACTGACAGTCCGCCAGCGATGCGCCGCCCTTCAGCGTCACGGAAACGGCATACTGCACCCGGCTCATGCCCTGCACGCACAGCCCCCAGCCCTGCAATACCGCATTGTCGTTCACCGCCGTGGTGGTCACGGCGGCCTCCGGCCTGACGCTGTCCGGCACGTACAGCGTGAACGTGTCGCTGACGCTGCCGATATACGACCCGCCGCCGTATATCTTGGCCGTCATCGTACCGCTGCCCCATGTGGCGTTGGGAATGCGTGTCATCAGGCTGGTGGGCACGGTCCACTGATACACCGCCCGGCCCTCGCTGCTGCTCACCGTCTGCAAAGTCCCGCTGCCCAGCGTCTCCGTCACCCCGCCGAACGTATAGGAGAACTGGCAGCTGTACCCGTATCCCGGCCTGGTCAGCGTCAGCGTCCCGGTCTGTCCCATGGTGGCATTTCCCGCCGTCAGGGTGAAGTCCCCGATGCTCTCCACCCGCTCAACCGGCAGCGTATAGCTGTAGCTGTCATCACGACTCGAGCCCGAGCCGCTGTAAAGCCGTATACTCAGCGGCACATAGCTGCCGTACCCCGTCACCGTCACCCAGCCGCTGTTATAGGTGATGGCGCTGCTCCAGCGGTTGGGCGAGGCCGCCTTCATGGTGTACCCGCTGGTCACGCCGCTGCCGTCCACGTACACCGACAGATAGATGGGATACCCGAAGTAGGAAGCCCCCGTCAGCGGGTCTATCGTCACCCAGATGCGGTACTGCATACTGCTGCCCGACCGCTGGCTCTCATAGCCGAAGCTGACGCCGATCTGCGGCACGCCGCCCCATCGGATGCTGTCCAGTGTGATATAGCTCATCCCGTCACGCTCCTATCCATCGGAACACCAGCCCGTCCTCCGCCGTGCCGATGCTCCATTTCCCCATGGTGATACCGCCCAGCACCGTGATGTTGGTGATATACAGCCGGTTGTTGGACACGTAGGCCACCTCCGTGGCATCCTGCCAGAACGACAGCCGCGTGGCGGTGAACACCGCCCGGAAGTTGCTCTGCTCCACCACCTTCTCGCCGTCCACCTCCCGGCACGTCAGTCCCTGTCCCACCGCCACGCCGTACACCGGCACACCATCGTCGTAGTACACGATGCCCGTTCGGATATATCCCTCCGTGTCCACCTTATAGTGGGAAAAGGCCGCGTCCACCGCCTCCACGTTGGTCTTCAGATCGGACACGAAGCTGTAATACTGTGTCAGCGCCGCCGGGTTGGCCTCCAGATAGGCGCTGAGACCGGCGATATACTGCCCGAAGTCCGACGATGCCACATAGCGCTCCTTCATCTGCGCCGTCAGCTCCTGGGTGGACTTCTCCACCTGCGCCGCCGTCTTGATGATCATGCTCCGCAGCGTTTCATACTGCTGCTCAGCCTTGTCTATGGTGCTGCCGCCCATCCGGCTGGCCGCCTGGCGGCGGGCGGAGGCCAGTCCCGTGCCGCCGCCCGTACTCTCCTCTAACTGCCCCAGCGCCAAATTCAGCTGCTGGGCCATCTGCACCAAATACGCATACTGCTGCGTCACCTGCTCCTGCAAGCTGCCCGCCGGTGTCATCGGCATGGGAAGCGTACTCATGGCCCGTCACTCCCCTTCTCATACACCGCCGACGCGCTGTAAAGGCGGCAGCCGCCGCTGCCTGTCAGCTTCAGCCGCAGATGTCCGCAGCGCCGCGGCCTTACCTGCATCACATAGCCGCCCACGCGCCCGTCCCCGGCCACGCTGCCCGCCTTCTCCCAGGTACTGCCGCCGTCATAGCACACATACGCCTCCGCCGCCGCGCCGCTCTCCAGCTCCAGCCGCAGCTCCAGCCGCTCCAGATACTTATGCTCCGGCGTATACAGGCCCAGGTCGCCCGTCTCGGCGCTCCATTCCACCTGCGTCTCCTTCGTGCCGTATGTCCCGCTGGTGTCCACCAGCGTCCCGTCCCGGCGCAGCAGCATCATCGCCCCGCCGTACCGCGACAGCGCCATCAACTCCTGCCCGTCCTCCTTGTGCCACAGCTTCCGCGCCGTGTCGTACACCAGCAGCTCCCACGTCCCGGCGCTGTCCTTGGCCGCCAGCCAGTATTTCCCGCTCTCGCCGCCGGCCACGCCGCCCACGTACCGCTTCTCGCCCAGCTGCCGCGACACGCACACCGGCACGCTGCCGTCAAAGGCGTACACGCCGTCCAGCCCCAGGTAATACACCGCGCCGTCCGCCACGGCCACCGTACCGCCCGCGCCCTTCCTCACGCCGTTGCACGCCACGGTCACGATCTGATGTCCTCCCCCTGCGGCGGGATACACCCGCTCCATGCAGTTCTCCTTGAAGAACACCACGCCGCCCTGACACACCGCCGCCCCGGTAAACGGCCCGTCCGAGCCTCTGCCCGCTGCGTAGCTGTCGGTGCTCAGCCCCGCAAAGCTGTTCCAGTTCCGAAAGTCCCCCAGCTTGCAGGCGTAGATCTCATTCACCGCCTCGCCGCCCACGATACCGTACTTGCAGCCCCACAGCCGGTTTCCCTGCTCCACCACAAAGTCCATATCCGGCACGGTACGCAGCACCGTCACCACGGCGGTCTGACTGTCCAGCGTCCGGCACAGCGCCGGCACTACCAGCCAATCGTTGCCCACCGCCTGCAATACGTGCAGCCCGTTCACCTCCGAAGACCCGCACCCGGACAGCGTCACGCCGTCCCCGGCGGAGAACCCTCTCCCGATGTTGGCCGCGCTGACCTTGGTACACACATTCTCCACCTCCAGCCACGCGCTGCCGTCATACCGCTGCATCACGCACTCCGGCCTGCTGGTGTCCAGCCACAGATCCCCCGTCTCCGGCTCACCCGGCGCATACGTCCGCACCGTATAGTCCCCCAGTGCCGCGCCGTCCCTGTCGCACAGGGTAAACGTCACCTCACCGCTGGTCTGTCTTGTGTTCTCAAGACTTCCCCAGTCGGAGAAATCCCGCGTGTTGATATACACCTTGTCCGGCCATATCAGCAGATACGCGCCCATGTTTACCAGCCGCTTGTCCCCGTCTGTGAGCACCGGCTCGGTCTGCGCCCCGTTGATATACAGCGCCGTGCCGTCCACCCACACCAGCGCCTCCCGGCCCAAAAAGCCGTGAGGCTTGGTCAGCGATGCCATCACGCTGCGTTTGGGCCGCACCTCCAGCGCCGGATAGCCGCCGCTCCACAGATTCTTCATGTCCCACATACAGCCCGCGCCGCTGCCGGGCCGCCGATCCAATCCCGGGAACTGCTCCACCGCCAGCCGCTGGCGGCTCTGCGCCTTCAGCTTCGGAAAAAACATCCCTCCGCACCTCCTAACACAGCCGCAGTGCCTTCGCCCGCCCCTCCGGCGTCTCCCTGCGGCAGCAGTAGTCCCTGTACGTGAGAAACCCGTTGTTCCACAGGCTCACCGCGTTGTTGTACCGCGCCGTTTCGCCGTTGGCGTAGTGTACCTGCGCCTCCACATAGTACCGATACATCTCGTCATAGGGTGTCTCCGCCGTCAGCTCCGTCTCCTTCGCCACCTCCGGCAGCGCGCCGTCCGCGCCCCGCAGCTCCCGCAGCACGAACCCCTCCGCCTGGCCCAGCCACCGCAGCTTCTCCGCCTCGGTATACCCATTGGGCAGCAGCGCGTCCACCCGGGCCAGCACTTCCTTGGCCTTCACCTTCGCCATCCCGGCCACCTCAGGAAGCTCGCTCGTCCACGTAGCGCCGTGCCGTCTCCGCCATCATGCGGCCATTCTCCAGCACCTCCGCCACATACTCCGGCACGCTGACCTCCACGCCCCGCATGATCTTCCAGCTCCGCCCGTTGACGGACACGATCACGAAGTTCTCCTCGTTCTTTCTGCCACGCGGCAGCAGGATCTTCACCATTTTCTCCTTCATAGCACCCTTCTCCTTTCGTATCGTCCGTTATCCCAAATTCCTGTCATTCCGAGGCGCGAAGCGCCGCGGGAATCCGTATTCTCAAAACTGCAAATCCGCCCAAACCGCAAAAGCCCCTTGTTTTGGGAGCGTATTGCCGCGCCGGCGTGACCACTGGCTCACAATGGCAGACTATTTGACCGTCCGGGCACTCCCCGCAGGGGGAGCGCCCGGACCTGTCCTCAGTTGGCCTTGTCCTCGCCGGAGTAGCTGGAGCCGCACTCCACGCGCACCATGTACTCGTCGTACAGGATAGCCGCGGCGTGTACGCCCTTCCAGCCCACGCTGGAGCGCTGATCCAGCGGGTCAGCCGTGCCGGAGCTGCCGCGGGGCTTCACAATGACCTCCGTGCCCTCGCTCAGATCCACCACGCCGTAAGCGCCCTTACCGATGAACAGACAGCCGTACACGGCACAGCCGTCCTTGCCGCCCTCGGCAGGCTGGATCACCGCGTTGTCCGACACGGTGACACTGGTGCTCACCACCATCTTGCTGGCGGTGTTGCTCACCACCTTGACGCGGTTGGTGCCGATTTTCACATAGCGGCCCGCCAGCGCACCGGCGGCCACCGTGCCGCCGTCAAAGGCCACCTCCGTGTCGTCCACCACCGCGCCGTTCACCAGCAGCGTGCGGCTGTCCTGCGCCAGATCCGTACCGCGGTAGATCTTGGCCACCGTGGTCTCCACAAAGCGCACGCCGTGCAGCTCGCCGATCTCGCCGGAGAACAGCTCCGTAACGGCGGCATACTGGTGTGCGGCGATCCACGCCTCGTCCTGGCGCAGGTCAAAGGCCACACTGGGGTGGATGATGCACACGTACTTGCCGTCAAAGGTAGGCGCGTTCATCTTCTTCAGCTGGGTGGCGGCCTTGGCCACCAGCTCGCTGGTCATCTTGCAGCTGCTGTCCAGCTCGGCGCGGCTTGTCACCTCGGTCTTTGCGCCGTTTGCGCCCAACTTGGGCGCATAGATGACCTGGTTGCCCTGCTGGATCTCGTTGCGCGTCACCGTGTCCAGCGTCAGACCCATGTTCGCGCCGTGACGGTCGGTGATCTCCAGCACCACGTCGTCGATAGCCGTCAGATCCAGCATATCGGACACGGTGGTGTAGTCGCCGTACTGCGCCAGCTCCTTTGTGATGTAGCTGACGGAGATGCCGCTGCCGTCGGGGGTCACACCCTCGGTCAGCGGTGTCAGCGCCTTGTCAAACGCGCCGAACTTACGCCACTCCACGGTCTTGCCGCCGCCGGTGGGCAAGCCCTTTGTAGCCGCAAACTGGTTGTGTACCAGCTGGGGCTTGGCGTTCTCCAGCAGCTCCATGCCGTAGTACGTCTTCATCTCGGCGCTGAGACCGCCGGTGGTCTGCGTGTTGGCCTCCGCAAACACCTGCAAATTCATATTTAGTTTCTTCTCCATTTCCCTTTCTCCTTTCCCGTTCCATCCTCTTGTGCCGTCATTCCGCCTCTCTAAAACCGTATCTTCTCCCCCTCCTGCACTCTCTTACGGATGTCCGCCAATTCCTTTCCGCTCAACTCCCTGGGATCACACCGGCTGACGCTGCGCCGTCTGCCGCCGTTCTCCGCCACGCGGCTGCCGCCGCTGGCGATGGCCTGAGCCATCTGCCGCCGCGTCCGCGCCACCGCAAAGTCCATCGCCCTGCGGAGCTGCTCCTCCTCCCGCTGCCGCTGCACCGCCGCCTGTAACACGGCGGCCCGCTGCCGCAGCTCCGCGTCCTGCCGCAGCCGCATATTCTCCTGCCTCAGATTCCGCAGCCGCCCGTCCAGTATCCTCTGCACCCTTGCGTCAAACGCCTCCTTGTATCTGCCCCTGATCAGCGTCTCGAAATCCTCCGCACCCTGCTCCCCGGCGTCGGGAGCGCTCTCCTCGCCCGTCTCCTCGGCAAATAGCTGCCAGTCCTTCCAAAGCTGTCTCATGCCAACTCCTTCCCGTGGTAGGTCACGACCCCATTTTCACGCACTGTGGATACCGCTCCGCCAGCATGGCCAGCCCCCGGCATACCAGCCCGAAGTCCCCGGCGCAGTCCCCCCTGCCCGTCACCTCGGCGTACCCCTTTCGGATGTCCAGCCCCGCCAGCCTTCCCGTTTCCGCCAGCGTCTCCGCCAATGCGTACACCAGCGCGGACGCAGCCGCGCATACGATGTCCTGTCCCGCCGGCCCATACCCGGCGTGCCCCTGTACCACCAGGCGCTTCCCGCCTGCCCGTACCTCGATCATCTGGGCCGCACCGCCTGCTGTGTCTTGGCCCGCTGCCGCTCCACCGCGCTGCTTTTCCGCGCCGTTACCTTCCCGGTATTGCCCGCGGCCTCGCCGTCCGCCAGCTCCCGCTCCAGTGCCTCCGCCAAACGGCTGCCCTGCACCTTGTCCAGCATGGCCACCGTCTTTCGCAGCGCCTCCGTCAGCCACGCCCTCTGCTTCGCGTCCTTCTGTCCCTCCCGGATGACCTCCGTCAGCGCATCCTTGTTCTTGAACTCCATCAGCTCCAAGCATCGCAGCGCCTGCTCCGCCATATCGCTGCGGAAAAAGCCCATCTGGAACAGCTGCAAGGCCAGCTGATTGTACTCCATGGTCTTGTACGGTGTCTCGTTCTGTGCCGACACCTCCAGATCGAACTCCGGCACGCGGTAGCCGCCCATCAGCAGCGCCCTGGGCTTGAGACTGCGGTTGTCGAAATCGGCGAACTCCACGCCCTTCTTTCCCAGCAGCCGGAACTGCCGGGGCATATCGTAGAACTGCCGCACCAGCTCGATGCACAGCGTCAGCACCTCGGCGAACGCCTCATACCCGTCGTCGATCATGTTCCGGGACAGCTTGCCGCCTGCCTCCTGCAAGGCCGCGATGGCCGTGGCCGCCGTCACGCCGCCCGCCGTACCGCCGCTCATCACGTCCCGGTTGCCCGCCGTCTCCTTCATCTCCGCGATCTTGTTCTGCAACACCGCCACATACACACTGTCCAGCGCAGGCACGCGGATAGGCGCGATGGAATCCGCTCCCAAATTGCCGTTGGTGTGGACAAAGGGCCGCGTCCAGTCGGCGTACTCGTTCTCGTTCACCGCCCCGTCGGAGCGGATGAAAAATCTGGGCGTGGCCGATGCCAACGTGTTCTTCAGAATGGCCTGGTTCATCAGATCGATCTGCTTCTGCGCCGACTTGCACAGATCCACATACCCGTACCCGCAGGGCGTTCCCTCCTCCGGGAACAGCACATCGAACACGAACGGATACTGCCCGTGGTCGTACCAGCCCTTCCCCGCCATCTCCGGGTCGTTCTCCGTGGCATACAGCACGTTCTCCCCCACGAACTTGCAGTATTGCAGCACTCTGCGCCCCTGCTCCACCGTGTGATAGTACCAGTCCACCACCAGCGACTGCTCCGATGTGTCCACCTTGTCGTCGTACAGATACCGGCTCACCTGCCCGCCGCTGCGTCCCAGCTTGCCCGCCAGCTGCGGATACTGCTCCTCCAGCCGCCTGTTGGGTGTCAGTTCCGTGGAGAAAAAGTGCTCTGACTCCTGTATGCTCTGCACACCCGGCTCCCAAAACAGGTTCAGCACGTCCATGCTGCGGATGTCGATGTCCCCCAGCCCGTGCAGCTTTCCGCCGTCCCAAAACACGCCGTACACGGCGCACCCGGATTTCAGCTTGTTCCACCACGCCTGGGAATACGCCTTCTTGAACTTGTTGTTCTTCAGGATCACCGGCAGGATGCGGGTCAGCACCTCCGCCTCCTTCCGATCCCCCGGCTCTCTCGGCAGCACCGTGGGCTCGGGATAGCTGTCCATAGCGTCGGCGTGCTTGGCCAGAATGCAGTTCACCAGCCACCCGCTGGCGGGCCGCACATCCTGGGGATTGCCGCCCTCGCCGCCCTTCTCCATCTGCTCCCAGTGCCGCAGCTTCCAAAACTGCTCGTTGTCGATGATGCGCCTGTCCAGGTTCTGCTTTCCCAGCCGGTACTTCCGCAGCACCTCCGCCGCCTGCCGTACCTGCTCCGCGCCGATCCTCGGTGTCAGCACCTCCTGACCGCCCGTGACCTCCCTTTCCATCTCGACCCCTCCTTTTTCGTCGTTCTGTCCCTGTCCTCCCGCCCCGCCAAGGTTGCACGCCGCCGTGCAACCTCGAAAAATTTTTTCACCGCCGCACGAACCCGTTCCAGCTCCCGGCCTCCGGCCTCCGCATATTCAGCGGGTCGTCCGCGATCTCCAGCGCCGCCTGCTTTCGCGGCGCGATAGGCCGCATCATGCAGAAATACCGGCTCTCGTCCGCCACGTGATCCTCCTGCCCCGTGTCCACGTCCTCCGGCGTCACCCGGCTGTACTCCAGCAGCGGCACGGTGCGGATAAACGCCCGGCAGTTCTCGAACACATACAGCCCCGGATACCCCTCATCGTCGAACTGCATCCGATAGTGCAGCTGCATCCACCCGGCGATGCGCCGGTTGTCCCCCTTCACGAAGAATATCCTGTGCCGCAGCGCCGTCTCATAGATGCTCTCTCCCCGGCTGGCGTCCCAGATAGCCGGATCGGCCACGCCCTGTATCTGCCGTCCCCGCAGCAGCGGATGCTCCTCCTCTATGCGCCGTATCTCCCCGAACTGCCGCTCCGGCGTCCACAGCACACCCTCGTCCGGCGTGCCCGTGCAGCCGTACAGCTCCGCGATGCGGTACACACACCCGTCGTGATCCACCGCCCACCAGCCGCAGGAGAACGGCTTGGCGTACCCGAAGTCGTAGCTTCGGTACACGTTCCACTCCCTCGGCACGTCAAAGGGCTTGATCACGTGAGTCCACCGCCTGTCCTCATAGTGGGCCGGGTCGTCTGTGAACTCCTGGAACACCTGCCCCGCCAGCACGTCCCACTTCCCCTCCAGCCACGCCGCCCGCAGCTTGGGCGGCAGCGCCTCCAGCTGCCTCACGTACTCCGGCTGGCTCTCCAGCAGCACCCGGTTGTCCGTCACCCTGGCCGGGATGAACGCATAGTCCTCCCCGTCCTCCCCCGGCTCATACCGCCGGTCGATGAACAGCCGCTTGATGTACCCGTGTCCCGGCCCGCCGGGGTTGCAGGTGTAGTACACCCGCTTGGGAAAATCGTTCACGCCGCGCACGCAGGCACTGAGCTGCCGCATCCACTGCTCCTTCAGCTGCGTGGCCTCATCGAAAAAGATCACGTCGTACTCCGCACCCTGATACCGCTCCGCGTCCCGGTCGCACCCGCAGTACCCGAACTGTAAAACGCTGCCGTTGGCGAACACAAACCGCCTCTCGCTGTTTTTAAACTCCGCCACTCCCGCCAGCTCCCGCTGCAAAAAAACCAGATGGTTGGCCTCCAGCTCCGGCAAGCTCCGCCGCACCAGCAGCATCCGTATCCCCGGATACCGCACCGCCAGCAGCTTGGCCTTGCACCGCACCGCCCAGCTCTTCCCGCCGCCTCTCGCCCCGCCGAAGGCGATATACTTCTTCCTACACGCCAAAAACTCCCTCTGCCGCCCATTGGGCGACCCGATCTCCCATCTCATTCCTTTCCTCCCCTGCTTACCGATAATTTGTCCGTAAGGCGGGGTGACATCACCCCGCCTTCCATTTTACCACCGCACCTCTTGTCCTTTCGTAGGGGGCGATGCCCACGCAGCGAAGCGAGTACCCTTGGGGTGCATCGCCCCGCACACCGCGCAGCGGTGTCACTCCGAGCCAGTGACCGATGTCACTGCCGTTGCCCGCCCCACCTTTTTGTGTTGTCATTCCGAGCCAGTGACCGATGTCACTGGCGTGGGAATCCGTTCCCCGCGCCCGCAGGCGCGAAACCCCCTCGCCTCCCTCTGCGAGGGAGGTGTCAACGCGAAGCGTTGACGGAGGGATTGTTCGCACCAGCTCCCTGCCCTGTCATTCCGAGGGCGCGAAGCACCCGTGGAGATCCGTCTCCCCACATCACATCCCCCTCACCCACTCAACTCCTCCGTCTCCCCGGACAGCACCACCTCCACCCGGCGATCCGCCTCGCTCTCGCCCTTCTCAGGCCGGTACAGCTTCTCCGCCGTCCCCACCAGCGCCTGCAAAAGCCCGCCCAGCTCCTTGACCTCCTTCAGACTGCCCTCTCCGTTCTCCAGCCGCTCCGTAGCCCCCTTCGCCGCCGTCTCCAGCATCCGCGCCGTGGCCTTCAAACACCGCCGCAGCATCTGCTTCTCCGCCTCCTCCCGGCCTCGCTGCCACTGCTCCTTCACCGCGTGGCTGCACACCGTCTGAATGGACACGCCGTACTCCTCCGCCAGCCGCTGATACGTATACGTCCCCTCCTCATACTTGGCCTTCACCTCGTCCCAGTTCACGTTGGCCCAGCTCACGTCTCCTCACCTCCCGTCACCTCATACGCCGCCAATATCTGCGCCGCGAAATCCGCCAGACACCGCCTGCACACGTTCTCCCCGCTGACCCGGTAGTATTTCTCCCCACACCGCAGCTCTCCGTCACACAGGTCGCACCGGGCGCATACCGCAGCCCCTTCCTCCTCGAACCAACGTCTCTTTACATACTTCATTTCACATATCCCCCTTTCGTTTTGGTTCTGCCCCCGGGCAAAAAAAGAGGAAAGGTTGCACACAAACGTCCAACCTTTCCAAAATTTTTTTATTTTCTTTTACTTTTCCCCGCCGCACCCCTTGCAGCCGTTCGCCCCTACGCTGTCATTGCGAGACCAGTCCGCAGACTGGTCGTGGCAATCCGTCCCCCCGTTCTCGCCTCTCTGTGACATCGGAAAAATCCGTAGGGGCGGACGACTCTGTCCGCCCGATGCCGCGGCATAAAGCCTCCCTGTGTAAAGAGAGGCTTTATGAGGATTTATTCCTCAACAACTCCAAGAACCCAGTTCACCCAACTGATAACCGTAGACGCACGCCGTAAATACGTGCTATCAGCTTCGATACGGTACAAGTCAGAATCCTTACTCGTTCACTCCAAACACGGAAAGGGTAGTATAGCTGGCGAATAAGAAAATCATCCGATAAATCATTTTTCGCCTCAATCAAGGAAAGATAGTTAAGCCCTTCATACGCTGCATCAATTTCAATTTGCGAATTGCGTACGATAATAGTTTCAACTTCTCAAGTCGCAAATTAGGAAACAAAGTGAACAAAAAAACAACGGCGCTCTCGCGCCGTTGTTTTTTGTTCACTTCGGAGGAATTACTCCTCGTCCTCGCCCTCATCAGCGGGGGTCAGCAGCGCACGGATGGACAGGGAGATCTTCTGCTTCTCCTCGTCGATGGCCGTGATCTTGGCGTCCACCATCTCGCCCTCGGTCAGCACGTCGCCGGGCTTTTCGATGCGGCGATCCGCGATCTGGGAGATGTGGATCAGACCGTCCACACCGGGCACGACCTCAGCAAACGCGCCGAAGGTCATCAGCTTCACGATACGCACGTTGGCCACATCGCCCACGTGATAGGTAGCCATGAACTTGTCCCAGGGGTTCATGCTGCGATCCTTCACGCCCAGGGAGATCTTGTGCTTCTCGGGGTCGAAGGAAATGACGTACACCTCCAGGGTGTCGCCCACGGAGACCACCTCGGCGGGGTTCTTGATGCGGCTCCAGGACAGCTCGGAGATATGTACCATACCATCCACGCCGCCGATGTCCACGAACACGCCGTAGGAGGTCATGGACTTCACCGTGCCGGTGTAGCGCTTGCCCACCTCGATGTTGTTCCAAATCTCCGCCTGAGCGGCCTGACGGGCCTCATAGGTCACGGCCTTGATAGAGCCGACCACACGGCGGCGGGCACGGTTGACCTCGGTGATCCGCAGGGACACGGTCTGGCCGATCATGGTGCTCAGCTCAGCGCCGCGGGGCAGGCCGGACTGGGAGGCGGGCACGAACACGCGCACGCCCTTCACGTTGACCACGATACCGCCCTTGTTCTCCTCAGTGACCTTACCCTCCAGGGTGGTCTTCTCCTCGCGGGCCTTTTCGATGTCCTCCCACACCTTGACAGCGTCCAAACGCTTCTTGGACAGCATGGCGTAGCCCTCCACGTCGTTGACGCGGATGATGTAAGTCTCGATCTCGTCGCCGACCTTGACAACGTCCTCGGGCTTCACGTTGGGGTCTGCGGACAGCTCGTCCACAGAGATGTAGCCCGCCTGCTTGCAGCCCAGATCCACCTGCACTTCGGTAGGACCAATGGCCGTCACGATACCGGTTACCTTCTCTCCTGTATTCAAAGTCTTAAAAGATTTCTCCAGCATTTCCTCGAAGCTCTCTTCCGTAGCTTCCATGGTCTTGATCTCGTCGCTCATCGTTGCATATACCTCCTTAATAATGCCCGCGGGCGTGGACGCACCGGCTGTAAGCCCCGCCACAGAACATCCTTTAAGAAAGTCAACGTTCAACTCCCCCGCACCCTCTATCTGATAGACGGTGGGGCATCTCAGCCTGCTGATCTCTGTCAAATGTTTGGTGTTGGCGCTTTTACGGTCACCGACCACGACCATCACGTCCACCTTGGCGGCCAGTTCCGCCGCCTCCGTTTGACGCTTATGCGTAGCAAGACATATTGTATCAAAGATTTCGGCGTTTGTACACTCTTTTTTTAGAATTTTCTGAGCATTTTGCCATATCGTCTGAATACACGTGGTCTGCGCGACAGCCAGCAAAGGCATTTCCCGCCGCTCCGGCCTCTCCGCCAGCCACTTTTCCAGCTCCTCCGGCCCTTCCAAAATCACGGAATGAGGCGACCGGCTGGCGGCGGCCAGCACCTCCGGGTGGTGCGCCTCGCCGATGATCAGGGGCGTGCGCCCCTCCGCCTCCGCCTTGGCCACCAGCTGGTGTATCCGCGCCACGTTGGGGCAGGTGGCGTCCACAATGCGCGCCCCCTTTTCCTCCAGCGCCCGGTACGTCTCCACCGGTTCGCCGTGGGAACGGATGACCACCGTCTCCCCCGGCTGTATTTGGGACACATCGTCCACCGTCCGCGCTCCCAGCGCCTCCAACTCCTGCACCACCGCCGCGTTGTGGATGATGCTGCCCAGCATGACGCAGCCGCCTCCGGCGGCTGTCTGCTTCGCCAGCTCCACCGCACGCTCCACACCATAGCAGAAACCCGCCGTCTTTGCCAGGATCACTCCCATAACACGCCTCCCAGGGCGTAGGCCCGGCGCATGACCTCATGGCTGTTGGCGGTATACTCCTCCGCCGTGCCCTTCCGCCCGGTATACACCGGCTCGAAGGGCTCGCCGATGATGATAGGCGTCTTGCGGAACAACCGCTTCTTCATGCCGATGAACACCGGCGCTAATTTTACCCCGGCGCGAATGGCCATCATGCCCGCGCCGGCCTTGGCCTCCACCTGCCCGGGCTGCTTCACCCGCGTGCCCTCCGGGAACAGGAACAGATTCCACCCGTCCCGCAGGCTCTGAATGGCGGTTTTCACCGCGCCGATGTCGCTGTTGCCCCGATCCACCGGGAACACGCCGATGGCCCGCAGAAAGCCCCCCACGACGGGGATGGCAAACAGCTGCTTCTTGGCCATGATCCGCACGTTGAACCGCTGGGGCATGGACAGCACGAACAGGATAGGATCCCAGGCGCTGGAGTGGTTGGCGCACAGCAGCACCGGCTCGTCCCCCTCCAGATGCTCCGTCCCCCGCAGGTCCACCGGCAGGAAAAACAGCACCAAGGGCCGCAGCACGCGCCACGCCTTGGCGTAGAACTTGTTCCTCACCGTTCCACACTCCCCCGTATCACATCCACCAGCAGGTCACAGCTGGCCTCGAAATCCATATCCGTATTGTCGATCATGATGGCGTCGTCGGCGGGGCGCAGGGGCGCGATGGCCCGGTGGGTATCCTGATAGTCCCGCTCCTCCATCTCCTTGAGCACCTGGTCGTAGGGCTTGGGCGTGCCTCTCTTTTCCAGCTCCAGACACCGCCGCCTGGCCCGCACGGCCACATCGGCGCACAGAAACACCTTCACGTCCGCGTCGGGCAGCACCACCGTGCCGATGTCCCGCCCGTCCATGATGACGCTGTGCTCCCGTGCCAGTGACCGCTGCAATTCCATCAGATAGTCCCGCACCGCCGGAATGGCCGACACGTCGGAGGCGTACATGGACATCACCGGCAGCCGGATCTCCTTCGTCACGTCCTCGCCGTTAAGGAACATCCGCTGCAGGCCCTCCTCGTCGTGGCGCAGGCTGATGGTGATCTCCGGCAGCACCGCCGCCACCGCCGCCGCGTCCTTAGGGTCGATGTGCCGCCGGTACACATACACGCCGATGGTGCGGTAGATCGCCCCGGTATCCACATACAGGATGCCCAGCCGCTCCGCCGCCGCCTTGGCCAGCGTGCTCTTTCCCGCGCCGGACGGCCCATCCACAGCCACGGCGTAAATTTTCTCATTCATACGCTTCACCCTCTTCTTTCTCCGCGGCGGACAGTCCCGCCAAATACCCGGTGGCCCAGGCGATCTGCAAATTGAACCCGCCGGTGTAGGCGTCCACATCCAGCACCTCTCCGGCGAAATACAGTCCCGCCGCCAGCTTGGACGCCATGGTGTTGGGCATTACCTCCCCCACCTTCACGCCGCCGGCGGTGACGATGGCCTCCGCCACGGGACGCGGCCCGGTGACAGACACCGTAAAATGCTTCAAAAGCTGCACCAGGCTCCGGCGCTGCTCCTTCGTCAGGCTGTTGGCCTTCTCCTCCGCCGGGATACCCAGCCGCCGCAGCACCACGGCCACCATGCTGCGATGCACCAGCCCCGCCGTGATGTTGCTCATATCCCGGTTGGGATTCTCGCCGATGTCCCGCAGCAGCCGGGCCTCCAGCTTCTGCTCGTCCAGCGCCGGCTTCAGGTCGATGGACAGCCGGTACTGCTCCTTGTCCCACCGCCGCAGGTGGGCGCTGGCGGACAGCACCAGCGGCCCGGACACGCCGAAATGGGTGAACAACATCTCGCCGAACTCCCGGAACACCGGCTTGCCCTTCCCGTTCAGCACCGTCAGCTCCACGTTCCGCAGACTCAGGCCCTGCATGGCGGCGCAGTCGCCGTCCTCGCTCTCCAGCGGCACGAGCGAACCCCTGGGCGGCACGATGGTATGTCCCACCGCCGCCGCCAGCCGGTAGCCGTCGCCGGTAGAGCCAGTGCCGGGATAGGACACGCCGCCGGTGGCCACGATGACCGCCTCCGCCGGATACGTCCCCTTCTCCCCTGTCACGGCCCGCACCGCGCCGTCCGCCGTCACGATGTCCACGGCCCGGTCGCGCACCCAGCGCACCCGCAGCCGCTTCAGCTCCCGCTCCAGAGCGTTGGTGATGTCGAACGCGCTGTCGGACACCGGGAACACCCGGTTGCCCCGCTCCACCTTCAGCGGCACGCCCAGCCCCTCGAAGAACGCCATGGTGTCCCGCGGCGTGAACCGGGTCAGCGCGCTGTATAAAAACCGCCCGTTGCCGGGGATGTTCCCCAGCAGCGTGTCACGGTCACAGTCGTTGGTCACGTTGCACCGGCCCTTGCCGGTGATATTCACTTTTTTGCCCAGCCGTTCGTTGGGCTCAAGCAGCGTCACCGCCGCGCCCTGCCGGGCCGCCGTGATGGCCGCCATCAGTCCGGCAGCGCCGCCGCCGATGACCACAATATTCTTACTCATCGTCCTCTTTCCCGAAGATGCTGTACTTCGACCACACCTGCTCCATCTCCGCCAGCGTGGCGGACAGCTCGTCCCGCCGCTGCTGGCCCACAGCCAGGATCAGCGCGTTCAGCAGGCTCATCGGCGCGACCATGGAGTCCACGAAGGAGATCATATCGCTGGATGCCAGCAGCGAGGCCGACGCCATTTTATACATGGGTGACATGGGGCTGTCCGTCACCGCCACCACGTCGCCGCCCCGGCGGCGTGCGAACTCCACGGCGTGAATGGCCATTTTGGAGTACCGGGGAAAGCTGATGCTCACCAGCACGTCCCCCGGCCCGATATGGACCAGCTGCTCGTAGATCTCGCCGGCGGCGCTGCTCTGCACCAGCGTCACGTTCTTGAAGATCAGGTGCAGGTAAAAATTCAGATACCCGGCCAAAAAGGACGAGGAGCGCACACCCAGTATGTAAATGTGCTTGGCGTGAAGCAGCTTGTCCACCACCCGCTCGAACTCCACCCGGTCCAGCCGCTCGATCACGTCGTGGATGCCGTTCATGTCCCGCTGCATCACGCTGCCCAAAATGTCCGACCCGGTCATCTGATCCCTGGACACCTGAATGCGCTGGATGGAGGTCAGCCGTCCCCTGATCAGCTCCTGCAGCGCCTTCTGCATATCGGGATAGCCGTCATAGCCCAGCTGGGCGGCGAACCGCACCACCGTGGACTCGCTCACCGACGCTGTCTCGCCCAGCTTGGCCGCCGTCATGAACGCCGCCCGGTCGTAGTTGTCCAAAATAAACGCCGCGATGCGCTTTTGTCCCTTGGAAAAGGAATCCATCCCGGCCCGGATGGTCTGCAATACGCTCTTACTCATGTCTGTCGCTTCCTTTGATGATGTCCAGCTCCTCGCCGGTCAAATACCGCCAGTGGCCGCAGGGCAGGTCGCCCAGCGCCAGGCCATCCTCGGCCACCCGCTTCAGCCGCGCCACCTCCAGCCCCACCCGGGCGCACATACGGCGTATCTGCCGCTTCTTGCCCTGGTGGATGATGACCTCCAGCACGGCCTTCTCCCCCGTGCGGGACAGCTCCCGCACCTGGGCGGGGACGATGGCCTCGCCGTCCAACTCGTCCACGGCGGCCAGCCGCGATGCCGCGCCGGTCAGGCCGCCCGTCACCGTCACCTCGTACACCTTGTCCACCTGATGACTGGGGTGCAGCAAATGCTGGGCCAGCGCGCCGACGTTGGTAAACAGCAGCAGCCCCTCGGAGTCCCTGTCCAGCCGCCCCACCGGGTAGACCCGCGTGCCGCAGCCCCGTACCAGCTCCGCCGCCGTCCGCCGTCCTCGCTCGTCGGACAGCGTGGTGACAAAGCCCCGGGGCTTGTGGAGCATCAGATAGACCTTGCGGGCGCGGGCGTTCACGGCGCGTCCGTCCACCTTGATGATGTCGGTGTCCGGATCCGCCCTGTCGCCCAGCGCTATACGATGGCCGTTGACGGTGACGCGGCCCGCCTCGATCCACGCCTCCGCCGTCCTGCGGGAGCACAAGCCCCCGGCGGCGATCAGCTTTTGTACCCGCTCGGTCATGTCTCTCCTCCCTGTGCCGTCTGCGCCAGCGCACAGCGCAGTCCTCGTTCCACCGCCTTCACTGGGCGCATTACCCGAAAGCCCCGGTCATACAGCGCCGCGTGGTCGTTCCAGTCGTCGCCGTCCTGTAATGTCACCGCCACCAGACGCACGCCATCCCGCTCCGCGCAGGACACCAGCGTCCGGCCCGCCGCCCTGGTGTACCCGGTCTTCAGGCCCACGCAGCCCTCCACCCGGCTCAGCAGCTTGTTGTGGTTCGTCATGGTGCGCCCGCCCACGCGGGCCGTTTTGGTGGACGCGATCCGCCGCAGCACCGGCTCTTCCATGGCCGCCGCAGCCAGCCGGGCCATGTCCTCCGCCGTGGAGTAGTGGTTTTCGTCGTCCAGCCCGTTGGGATTGGCGAAGCAGGTATGCTCCATGCCCAGCTCCGCCGCCTTCTCGTTCATCCGCTCCACAAAGGGCGCAAGCCCGCCCATGCAGTCCGTCACCGCCAACGCCGCGTCGTTGCCGGAGCACAGCAGCAGCCCGTACAGCAGCGTCTCCAGCGTCAGTTTCTCCCCGGGCCGCAGATACATGGACGAGCCCTCCGCCATGTGACTGCCCGTCACGGTGATCTCCCGCTGCAAGTCGCCCTGCTCCAGCGCCACCAGCGCCGTCATCAGCTTGGTGGTGCTGGCGATGAGCATCCGCCTGCCGCCGTTCTTTTCATACAGCAGCCTGCCGCTGTCCGCGTCCATTAGGACAGCCGCCGTGGCGGAGACCTCCATGGCCTCCGCCACAGCGGGTAAGCAGCATATCAGACTGACCGCGGCGCACAGCGCCGCCAGTATCCGCCGGGCCATAGCGCCCCTCCTCGTCTCACAGATACCGTCAGTCTATTCACGTTCCGCCGGACTTAGAAATCCGCCTTGCCGCGTTTTTTCTCTACCAAACCCTCCACCCGGTCGAACAGCTCGGGCACCAGCTCGATGACCCGATCCACCGTGGTGATGGCCGGCGTGCCCACCGGCAGCATCCGGGTCACGCCGCCCTTGACCACCAAAAAGGCCATGGGCTCTACCCGCACGCCCGCGCCGCAGCCTGCGCCGGACGACCCGTTCTTGCCGTAGTCACCGCCGCCGCAGCCGAAGCCGTAGCTCAGCCGGGAGATGGGGATCAGCGTCACGCCGTCCGGCGTGGTGATGGGCTCGCCCACGATGGTGTTGGCGTCCACCATCTCCTTGACCTTCTCCATAGACTCCGCCATCAAGCTCTTCAGATCGTTCTTCTTTTCGGTCATATCCATGCTTCGTTCTCCTTTTGTCTCAAGTTGTCGTATGTTCCGCGCCCGGTTTGGACGCCTGATGCTCGTCTCTTGCCGCCGCTCTCTCCTCCGCGGCCTTGGCCCTTATCGCCGCCTTTTTCCGCTTCCGCATGGCCATGAACCACCGCAGCAGCGGCCTGGCGAAGGCCCAGCCGATGGCGAAGAAGTCCCGTATCTGGAAGCTCAGGCCCACCTCTCCGCTGACCTTCAGCTCCGATGCGTCGAAGTCGATCTCCGTGTGTATCCGCGGGTCGGGCATCCGCGTCAGCTTCTCCAGCTGGGGCATCACCGTCCACATCCCCGCGTTGATGTACCCATACAGCTCCGCCGCGCCCGCCGGGTCGATCGCCCCGGCCAGCACCGCCGACACCCGCATCGGCTCGATCCGCAGCCGCCGCCGTGTCGCCCTCAGTCCCTTCTTTAGCGACTCCCACACCGCCGGCAGCACCGTGCGGATGTCCTCCGCCGTCAGCGACAGCTTTTTCTTTCCGTCCTCCGGCTTTTTCTCTTTGGCCGGCTTTTCCTTCTTGGGCTTTTTCTCCTTCTTGGGCTTGTCCGGCTTGGGCAGCACCTGTATCCTGGCCGGCCCGGCCAGCGCCGTCACCCGCAGCTCGTCACCGAACGCGATGTGTACGCCCACACGCAGCAGCGACAGCAGGAACAGCGCCGCCGCGATGGCCAATATGATGTATACCGCCGTCATGCGCTCTCCCCTTTCTCTCCCGCGTTATTCCTCCGCCATCTCCTGCAAAAGCCCATCCTCGTCCAGCCGCAGCTGTCCGTCCGCCTCCATGCCCGGCAGCTGGGGCAGCTCCTCCAGCGAACGCAGGTGGAACGCCCGCAGAAACGCCTGGGTCGTCCGATACAGCCGAGGCCGTCCCGGCACTTGCAGCCGTCCGCACTCCTCGATGAGATGCCGGTCCAGCAGCAGCCCCACGGTGTAAGAGCTGTCCACGCCCCGTATCTGATCCACATAGGCCCTTGTGGTGGGCTGGTAGTAGGCGATGATGGTCAGCACCTCCAGCGCCGGCTGACTCAGCTTGGCAGGCTTGCGTATCTCAAAGGCCCGGCGTATCTGCTCTCCGTACTCCGGCGCGGAGCACAGTTGCCAGCTGTCCTCCATCCGCAGCAGCCGGATGCCCCGCCGCTCGTAGCTGTAATAGTCCTGCAAGCGCTGCAAGACCATCTCCACCGTCTGCCGGTCCATATCCAGCGCCACGCAGATGCGCTCCACGCCCACCGGCTCGCCGGAGGCGAACAGAATGCCCTCCACGGCAGCCTCGATCTCTTTCATTTCCAGTGTATCCATGTATCTGTTTCCCCTTACGTCAGGTCGTATGTGGTCTCCTCCGTCACGCCTTCCTCGCAGGCCACGGTGCAGTCCCGGTCAGCGCCCGCCAGCCGGATGAGATTGTTCCGGCACAGCTCCAGCACCGCCATGAACGTGGCCACCAGCTCGCTGCGGGACTTGCTCCCCCGGAACAGCAGCAGAAACCGGGTAATGCCCCCCAGCCGCAGCCGCCGGATGATCTCCTTCGCCTTGTTCTCCACCGGGTACGGCTCACGCTTCACGATCTCGTCGAAGGCCTTCAGCGGCGGCGCTTCCGGCGCGCCCCGCCGGTCCGTGACCTCCTCCATGGCCAGTATCAGGTCCGCCGGCTCCTGGTCGTACTCGAAGATCTTGCCCCGCTCCATAGGCTCAGGCGGACGGGTCAGAATACTCCGCCCGAACTCACCCAGCGGCGCTAACCGCTCCGACAGCAGCCGCACCCTCGCGTAGGCTTCTCCCCGCTTGCGCTCCTCCAGGGACTTGATGAGGGCGTCCATCTCGCTCTGGGCTTCCTCGTCCTCCAGGTTCAGCAGCATCCGGGTCTTGATGAACATCAGCTGGGCGGCCATGGTGATGAACTCGCTGGCCACCTCCAGATCCATCTGCTTCCGCTTCTCCAGATACGCCTGGTACTGCTCCAATATCAGCGCGATGGGGATGTCCTGTATCTCTATTTTGTTCTTACTCAACAGGTACAGTATCAGATCCAGCGGCCCTTCGAAGTCCTCCAGCGGCTCGTCGCCCTTGGTCTGTACCACCTTTTCCAGCTTATAAATAGGATCGTCCACTATCACACCTCAAACCAAACCCACGATCTTGCACAGCAGCATAAACACCCACCGTATGGCGCTGTCCAGCGCGTTGCTGCCGATGCCCACGGAGATCACCGCCAGCAGCACCAGCATCCCGAACCGCTCATACCGCATCAGCCAGTCATAGGCCCTATCCGGCAGCAGCACCGCCACCACCTTCGACCCGTCCAGCGGCGGGATGGGGATCAGGTTGAACAGCCCCAGGCCCACGGACAGCGATGATGTGTTCAGCAGGAACATGAACCACGTCTCGTTCAGCGTCCCCGTGACCAGCGCGTGCTCCGCCGTCAGCCTTGCCGCCAGCAGCAGCGCCAGCGCCAGCAGGAAATTGGATGCCGGCCCGGCCAGCGCCGTCAGCGCCATGCCCTGCTTCGGTTTTTTGAAATAGTTGGGGTTCACCGGCACGGGCTTGGCCCAGCCGAACCCGGCCACCACCATCATGATAAGACCCAGCCAGTCGATGTGCCGCAGCGGGTTCAGACTCAGCCGGTGCGCCCGCTTGGCCGTAGGGTCGCCCAGCGCGTAGGCCGCCAGTCCGTGACACGTCTCATGTATGGTCAGGCACAGGAACACCGCCGCCACCCGCAGCAGAATGCTCTCCAGCGAGCCGAAGTCCAGCGCGTCCCATAAATTCGTCAAATAGTGCAAGAATAGTCCTCCCAAGGACACAGTCCACCGATTTTATCTGTTGTATCGTATTATAGCAAATAAACCCCGAAAAGTCTACACCCATTGTCACCGATTTGACCCGTTTGTAACCGTTTTGTATCCAACTTTCCACCACTCTGTAGCTTTCCTGTAATGATGGCTACCAAAACCTGTGGTAGTATATAGACACAAGGAAAAATGAAAGGAGAACAACAAAATGGATAAGATGAAGTTGATCGCCGGACTGGTCGTCCTGTGCCTGGTTTCCTCCGTGGCCGCGTTCCTGCTGCCCACCGCCCATGGTATGCTGCTCTCCTATGTGAGCATCGCATCGGCGGTCGCCATTGGCATCCTGGCCGTCTCCGCGTTGGTGCGGATGCTGATGCAGCGCCGTGCGTTTTGATACAGACGGCGTAAGTCAACTGTATACAAGGAAAGGAGCGCCTCGGCGCTCCTTTCAACTTGTCGATAAACCCATCTTGTCATTCCGAGGCGCGAAGCGACGTGGGAATCCGTAATCTTTTAGCTGCAAATCTATGCTAAAGCGCAAAAATCATGTGTTTTGAGAACGGATTGCCACGCCAGTCTGCGGACTGGCTCGCAATGACAGGCTTTTTCGACAGCCTGAAAAGGAGCGCGTCAGCGCTCCTTTTCCTCGTTTTTATCGCATTTCACGCACCCCGCGCAGCCCCCGCTGCACCCAATGCATTTACCGCTTTTCTTTGCTTTCCGTGCGCTCCGTACCGCCAGCACGCCGCACAGCGCCACCAGCGCCAGCAGCACCCAGTCCAGCGCCGTCATGCCAGCAGCCCCCCGATAAGGAACGCCGCATAGGCCGCCAGCCACGCCACGGCGCACTGCATCACCACCACGCCCACGGTCTTCAGCCCCGAGCCCAGCTCCCGCCGGATGGTGGCCACCGCCGCCACGCAGGGCGTATACAGCAGCGTAAACACCAAAAAGCTGACGGCGCTGCGTACCGTAAACAGCGATGTGATGGCCGCGCCGCCCAGCAGCACCTCCAGCGTGCTGACCACCGACTCCTTGGCGATGAACCCGGAGATCAGCGCCGTGGCGCACCGCCAGTCGCCGAAGCCCAGGGGCTTGAACAGCACCGCCAGCCACTGACCGATGAGGGCCAGCAGACTGTCCGCGCTGTCCGTCACCACGTTCAGCCGCGTGTCAAAGCTCTGCAAGAACCAAATGACCACCGTGGCCAAAAAGATAACCGTAAACGCCCGCTGCAAAAAGTCCTTGGCCTTCTCCCACAGCAGCAGCCCCACGCTCTTGGCCGACGGCAGCCGGTAGTTGGGCAGCTCCATGACGAAGGGCACGGGCTTGCCCTTGAACGCCGTGTTCTTCATCACCAGCGCCGCCAGTACGCCCACCGCCATGCCCAGCACGTACAGCGAGATCATCACAAGCGCCTTGTGCTCCGTAAAAAACGCCGCGGTGAAAAAGCCGTAAATGGGGATCTTGGCCGAGCAGCTCATATACGGTGTCAGCAGAATGGTCATCTTCCGATCCCGGTCGGAGGACACCGTCCGGGTTGCCATGATCGCCGGCACGGAGCAGCCGAAGCCGATGAGCATGGGCACGATGCTCCGCCCGGACAAGCCGATCTTCCGCAGCAGCTTGTCCATCACAAAGGCCACCCGGGCCATGTAGCCCGTGTCCTCTAGAATGGACAGGAAGAAAAACAGCGTCACGATGATGGGCAAAAACGACAGCACGCTGCCCACACCGGCGAAAATGCCGTCGATGATCAGGCTGTGCACCACCGGGTTGATGCCGTAGGCCGTCAGCGCCCCGTCCACCCCGGCGGTCACATAGTCGATGCCCGCCGCCAGCAGGTCGCTGAGTCCCTGCCCAATCACGTTGAACGTCAGATAAAAGATCAGCAGCATAATGCCGAAAAACACCGGCAGCGCCGTGTATTTCCCCGTCAGCACCCGATCCAGCTTCACGCTGCGCTTGTGCTCCCGGCTCTCCTGACACTTCACCACCGCGTCCGCCGTGACCTTCTCGATAAAGCTGTACCGCATATCCGCCAGCGAGGCGTTCCGATCCAGCCCGTTTTCCGTCTCCATCTGCACCACGCAGTGCTCCAGCAGCTCCCGCTCGTTCTGATCCAGCTCCAGCCGGTCGGCCATGGCCTCGTCGCCCTCGATGAGCTTCGTGGCGCAGAACCGGGTGGGCAGCCCCAGCCGCTCCGCGTGATCCTCGATGAGATGCACCACCGCGTGAACGCATCTATGTACCGGCGAATCCGCCGCGCAGAAGTCGTACACCTTGGGCAGCACCCGGTTTTTCGCCGTCTCCACCGCCCGATCCATCAGTTCCGACACGCCCTCGCCCTTGGCCGCCGTGATGGGCACCACCGGGATGCCCAGATCCTCCGACAGCTTCTGCACGTCCACCGTGCCGCCGTTGGCCCGCACCTCGTCCATCATGTTCAGCGCCAGCACCATAGGCACACGCAGCGTCAGCAGCTGCAAGGTCAGATAGAGGTTTCTCTCGATGTTGGTGGCGTCCACGATGTTGATGATGCCGTCCGGCTTTTGGTTCAGGATGAAATCTCTGGTGACGATCTCCTCCTGGGTATACGTCCGCAGGGAGTAGATACCCGGCAGATCCACCACCGAGCAGTCCTTGTATCCCTTCACCTCGCCGCTCTTCTGATCCACCGTCACGCCGGGGAAATTGCCCACGTGCTGGTTCGACCCGGTCAGCGCGTTGAACAGCGTGGTCTTGCCGCAGTTCTGATTGCCCGCCAATGCAAAGATCATGCCCATTCCACCGCCTCCACCGTGATCTTCTGCGCGTCCTCCACCCGCAGCGTCAGCTCATAGCCCCGCACGCGGATCTCGATGGGGTCGCCCATGGGCGCTACCTTCCGCAGCGTCACGCAAGTCCGGGGCGTCAGCCCCATATCCAGCAGCCGGCAGCGCAGCGCCCCGTCCCCGCCCACGGCGGAGATCGTCCCACTCTGTCCGACCTTCAGCTCATTCAGCGTCATACCGTTTTACTCTCCTTCAGGTCTTGTGCGAAAATCCTACCACGGCGATACTTTCCTGTCAATATCCGCCGCAAAAAAACCGCTCCGGGTCGCCCCGAAGCGGTTCTTCTTTTTTCAGCTCTCCACGCTGTAAAGCCCGGCCACATCGTCCAGCGCCACGGAAAACACCGCCGTCTGGGCCTCTGTGCCCGCTCCGGCCTTCTCCATGATGGACTGCATGATGGCCGCCCGCTTGTCCGCCGGTGTCACCAGGAAGATCATCTCCCGCTCCTCGGTGATGGCCATGCCGAAGAACTTCCCGGCGTTCTCCGCGTCGGTGGCCCGTGCATGGATCACCGTGCCGCCCCGCGCACCTGCGGCGGACGCCGCCTCCATCACCGTGTCGGTATACCCCGTGTTGGTGATGGCCACGATCAGCTGATACCCACTCTCGTTCATCAGATCCTCCTCCTTTACGCTCATATCCGGCTGCGCGTCAGGCTTGCCGGAGATCAGATAGTCCAGCGCCGTCCTGCCGCCCACGCTGCTCAGATGCATACACGCGGCGATACCGCTGCCGGGCCGGTCGATCCGCATGGTGTCCACCAGCTCCCGCATCAGTATGTCCTTCACCTTGGGTGTCACCACGGAGAACATCACGGACTTCTCCGTGGCCTCCAGGCCCAGCGTACTCAGCACGTCGTTGCTGGCCGTGCCTCGTCCCAGGGCCGTGAACACCACCGGCGCGCCGAACGCCCGGTAGAAATCCAAAAAGTGCGTCGCGCCCATGACCCGGTTGGTGATGGTCATCATCAGATACAGCCGGTTTTTCGTATTCTCACTCATGTCAGCACCTCCCTCAGCACAGCTCGATCAGCTCCTCCACAGCCGCGGATACCGCAGGCGCGGGGGCGCGGCGCAGCCGCCGCTGATAGCTCAGACCCAGCAGCTGGATGGTCACCAGCGGCGTCATGGCCACCATGGCCACCACGCCGAAGGCGTCCGTCACCAGATTGCCGCCCACGGCGTCGCACGCGCCCAGCGCGAAGGGCAGCAGGAACGTGGCCGTCATCGGGCCGGAGGCCACGCCGCCGGAGTCGAAGGCCACCGACGTGAAGATGTCCGGCACGATAAAGCTCAGCGCCAAACTGAACACATACCCCGGCACTAAGAACCACATGATGGAGATGCCTGTCAGCACCCGGATCATGGCCAGCCCCAGCGACACGGCCACGCCGATGGACAGCGCCGCGTTCATGGCGCTGGCGGGGATCGAACCGGCGGTGATCTCCTCCACCTGCTTGTTCAGCACGTGGACGGCAGGCTCTGCCTGCACGATGAAATAGCCGATGACCATAGCGATGGGAATGAGTACCCAGTTGTATGTATGGCTGGCGATGCTGCCGCCCAAAAAGCTGCCCACCGGCATAAAGCCCACGTTCACGCCCATCAGGAACAGCGTCAGCCCCACATAGACGTACAGAAGGCCGATGACCATGTGCAGCAGATCCTTCTTCTTCAGCCGCCGCGTCACCAGCTGGAACACCGCCATGAACCCGGCGATGGGCAGCAGCGCGCTGGCCGTCTCCTTCAGGTATTCGGGTATCTCGCTGAGATACAGGCCGAACATCTCCACCGTGTCCTTGGCGTCGGGCATCACCGCCGCCGTATAGGCGCTGCCATCGGGCTTATACAGCAGTCCCAGCAGCAGCACGGTGATGATCGGCCCGATGGAGCACAGCGCCACCAGACCGAAGCTGTCGCCCCCGGCGGACTTGTCACTTCGCACGGCGCACACGCCCACGCCCAGCGCCATGATGAACGGCACGGTCATCGGCCCGGTGGTCACGCCGCCGGAGTCGAACGCCACCGCCCAAAAGTCCGGCGACACGAACATGGCCAAAATGAACACCACGGCATAGAACCCGATGAGCAGCCACCGCAGCTGGATGCCCAGCACGATACGCAGCAGAGCGATGACAAGGAACACACCCACGCCCACAGCCACCGACCAGATGATGATGTTGTTTTCAATGGCCGGCACCTGATTGGCCAGCACCTGCAAATCCGGCTCGGCCACCGTGATGATCATGCCGATGAGGAAGCCGATACCGGCGATGATCCAGATCTTCCGCGACCGGGTGATCTCGCTGCCCACCGCCTGGCCCAGGGGGATCATGGACATCTCCGACCCCAGGGTAAACAGCCCCATGCCCACAATGAGCATCACGCCGCCCAGCAGAAACGCCACCATGGCGTTGTTGGGCACAGGCGCGATGGTAAAGCACAGTGCCAGCACGATCAAAATGATGGGCAGCACCGAGGTCAGCGACTCGTGGAGCGGCTTCTTGAAAATGGTAAAGAAGCTCTCCGCCTTCTGCCGCTTTTTTCGCAGCCTCGCCCGTTCATCCTGCATAGTTCTCTGCGTCAATGTAACCGTCCTTTCTATCCGTTGGTTTATGTTGATTTATGTTGATTGCCTATGTTGTCCGCGTTATCCGCAAACACCCCTTGCGCCTCTCCGTAGGGGGCGATGCCCTCATCGCCCCGTATGCCACGGCAGCGCCGTGGCATCAAGCCTCCCTTGTGTAAAGGCGGCCCAGTGCTCACACTGGGTTGTGCGTAGCGAAGCGTAGCTGAGGTGTCACGGCCTTTGGCCGTGACGCAGGCTGTCGAAAAAGCCTGTCATTCCGAGCCAGTGCTCACACTGGCGTGGGAATCCGTCCCCCGCGCCCCGGCGCGGGGTACTTTTGCCCTCGGCGGCAAAAGTACCCAAAAACGCCGTTCAAACCTGCGGTTTGAAAATCCCTTGCGCGCCTTCACATGGTTTTTTATCTTGCTAAAATAAGCCACGCGAACGCTGTGCCATGGAAATTTCACCTAAATATTGCATTGTCTCTGCTTCTCTTTTCGCTGCCGCTTTTGCTCTGAAATATAGGAGCAATCGGTTCTACCGTGGCAGAGATCAGCGGCAGCGGCGCAGACGCAGAGACGATCCTTTTGTCCGCACGATAAGCTCAAATCCCCGTGACCGTGCGGTACAAACCAACGACACGCACGCAGCATAGCGCGCAGGAAGTCTTGAAACCTTTGGTTTCAAGCAGCCCTTTTGGTCACTTTTGGGGCTGTGGCCAAAAGTGACCCGCGCCGGGGCGCGGAACACCCCTTTCTTTCGCCAAAGAAAGAAAGTGACCCGTCGGAGACAAACAGAAGAAAGCTCCCCGCCGCCTGCAAAAGAAGAAAATAAATAAACCCCTCACCAAAAACGGCGTGTCTGTCCTCCTCGGGCAGACACGCCTTTGTGTCTCGATATTCATATCATACCATATTTTTCCGTCCGGCACAACCCCGGAAACGTAAACATTGTGTGAAAATTACGTCCCGTCACACCGTTTTCTCCACCAGCGCCACTGCGTGGGCCGCCATGCCCTCGCCGCTGCCGGTGAAGCCCAGGTGCTCCTCCGTTGTCGCCTTCACGGAGACACACCCCGCGTCCAGCCCCATGGCTGCCGCCAGGTTCTCCCGCATCGTGCCGATATACGCCGCCAACCTCGGCGCTTGGGCCACCACCGTGGCGTCCACATTCACCGCCTGCCAGCCGTTCTCCGCCAGATACGCCGTCACCCGTCGCAGCAGCGCCAGACTGTCCGCGCCCGCGTAGCGGTCATCGCTGTCGGGAAACAGCTTGCCGATGTCCCCCAGCGCCGCCGCGCCCAGCAGCGCGTCCATCACCGCGTGGGTCAGCACATCCGCGTCGGAATGGCCCAGCAGCCCCCGGTCGTATGCCACGTCCACGCCGCCCAGGATGAGCCGTCTCCCCTCCGTCAGCCGGTGTACGTCATAGCCGTGGCCGATCCGCAAATTCGTCATAGTCCGCTCTCCCTCTCCCGCAGCAGCGCCTCCGCCACCGTCAGATCCTCCGGCGTGGTGATCTTGATGTTCTCCTTCCACCCGGCGGCAAGATAGACCTCCTTGCCCAGCCGCTCCACGGCGGAGCAGTCGTCTGTCAGCGCCGCGCCGTCATTTACGGCGGATTGCAGCGCCGCCTTCAGAATGTTGGCCTGGAACACCTGGGGGGTCTGCACGGCAAACAGCGTTTTCCTGTCCGGCGTGGACTGCACCACGCCCTGCATATCCGCCACCTTCACCGTGTCCGTCACCGGCAGCGCCGGGGCGGCGGCGTAGGTTTTCTGCCCCAGCCTTATCATCTCGTCCACCTGCTCCGGGCGGATCAGCGGCCTTGCGCCGTCATGCACCGCCAGCAGCTCCGCTCTCTCGCTGGCGGCCAGCGCCGCCAGTAGCACGGAGGAGGCGCGATCCGCGCCGCCCTCCACCACCCGCACCGGCTTTTGCAGCCCGGCCCGGGCGCACAGCCCCGCCAGCTCCTCCAGCCGCTCCGGGTGTACCGCCACCACGATCTCGTCCACCAGCTCCGCCCTGTCCAGCGCCGTCAGCGTCCGCACCAGCACCGGCACGCCGCCCAGCATGGCCGTCAGCTTGTCCGTGCCGCCCATGCGCTCCGAGCTGCCCGCCGCCGCCACCAGCGCCGCGCAGTACGGGCGGCAGCGCACCTCCAGCTTATGCGTCAGCCTGTCAAACAGTTTTCCCATCGTTCACCGCTCCCGTCATCATCACTTCGTCGATCCAGCGCTCCGCCGCGTCATAGGCCATCTGCTGCACCAGCGCGATCTCCGACAGCAGTATCTGCTTGGCGCTCCGCAGCATCTTCCGCTCCCCGGTGGAGAGCCCCCGCCGTGCGTCCCGGTGCATCAGCGCCTTTACCACCCGGGCCACCTCGGTCAGATCGCCGCTTTTCAGCTTCTCCATATTTTCCCGGTAGCGGCGGCTCCAGTTTCTGTCCTCCTCCACCGCCAGCGCCGGAATGTCCGCCACCAGCGACTGCACCCGCTCCGGCGTCGCCGGCTCACGGATGCCGATGGCCGCGCAGTTGTCCACCGGCATCTTCAGCATCAGTCCGCTGCCCCGTGAGCGGAACACATAGTAGGCGCGGGCCGCGCCCGCCGACATTTCGTCTATCACGCTTTCGATGATCCCTGCCCCGTGCATAGGGTGAACAACAGCCTGTCCCACGCGGTACATCCCCGCACCTCCTCCTCTTTTCTGCTTCTTTCAAGAAAAGTATACCGTACAATTCAACCTTTTACAAGGTTTTTTAAATAAAAATCAAGGGTCTGCCTTCCAGCAAACCCCAGATTTTTTCCAGTTCAGCGACTCTGATACAGCGCCTTGCTGGCCCGGTACATCTCGTAGCAGTCCAGCTTGGCCACCACCTCAAAGGGCGCATGCATACTCAGCACCGGCACGCCTGCGTCCAGCGTGGCGATGTTCCGATTGGCCATATACTGGGCCACCGTGCCGCCGCCGCCGGCGTCCACCTTGCCCAGCTCGCAGATCTGCCAGCGCACGCCGGCCTTGTCCAGCACCTGCCGCACATAGCCCACCGTCTCCGCGTTGGCGTCGGACGAGCCGGACTTGCCCCGTGCGCCGGTGTACTTGCAGATGCCCACGCCGCCGTTGATATAGGCCGCGTTCCGCTTCTCATACACCTCGGCAAAGTTGGGGTCATAGGCCGCCGTCACATCCGCGGACAGGCAGAAAGCGTTCTCATAGCACACCCGCAGCGCCACGCCCTGGCTCTCGCACAGATCCTGCATGAACGTATCAAACGCGGCGGACTGCATACCCGTGATGCCCATAGAACCGATCTCCTCTTTGTCCGCCAGCACGCACACCGCCGTTTTCTCCGGCGTTTCGATGTCCAGCAGCGCCTTGAGTGCGGCGTAGCCGCACACGCGGTCATCGTGACCGTAAGCGCCGATAAGGCTGCCGTCGATGCCGATGTCCGTGGCGTTCACGGCGGGGACGGTCTCCAGCTCAGCGGACGTCAGGTCGCTCTCCGTGATACCGTACTTGTCATACAGCCGCTTCAGCACCTGCATCTTCACTCGGTCGGTGTCGTCGCTGTCGCCCAGGGGACGGCTGCCCAGCAGCAGGTTCAGCGTCTCGCCGGGAATAGCCTCGCCCAGGGGCTTCTTGCTCTGCTCGCCGCCCAGGTGGGGCAGCAGGTCGGTGATGACCAGCTTGGGCTCGTCACCCTCGCCGATGCACACATCCACCACAGTGCCGTCCTTCTTCACCACCACGCCCCGCAGCTGGAGGGGGATCGTGACCCACTGGTACTTACGCACGCCGCCGTAATAATGGGTCTTGAAATACGCCATACTGCTTTCCTCATACAGCGGGTTGGGCTTCAGATCCAGCCGGGGGGAGTCGATATGAGCGGCGGTGATCTGCACGCCCTCCGCCAGGCTCTCCTTGCCTATGACCGCCAGCATCAGGCCCTTGCCGCGGTTGGAGGTATACACCTTGTCACCGGCCTTCAGCGCCATGCCCCGGCGGTACGGGACAAAGCCCTTCGCCTCGGCACGGGCGATGGCGGCGCGGACGCTGAGACGCTCCGTCTTGCCCTCGTCCAAAAAGCGCTTGTAGTCCACACAGTAGCGCTCCATCTCCGCCAGATCGGCCTCGGACAGCACATCGTAGCCGTTGCGCTCATCACGCAGAAGCTGCTCCTTCAGGGCCTTCATTTCCTCACTCATGGTCAGTTTCCTCCTTGATGATATATTTTAATTCTTTGTACGCAATTCCCTCAAACGCCTCCGGCGATGCGGCGCGGTTCACCAGCACATCCGTGCAGTTTTCACGGTAAAAATCATCCGGCTTCTGTGCCTGCACCCGCAGCCGTGCGTAGCTCTCCGGGATGTTGTCCCGTGCCATGATGCGGCGCACCCGCTCCTCCGCCGGGGCGATCACCGCCACCGTCCGGCGGCAGAGACGGCACAGGCCGCTCTCCACTAGATTGATGGCATCGATGCCCACCACCGGCGCGGCGCTTTCATCCATGCGGCGGCGCAGCTCACGGGGCAGATATGTAAAGATAATGTCATTCAGCCGCGCCAGCGAAGCCGGGTCGCCGAACACCACGCCGCCCAGCCTCTGCCGGTCCAAACTGCCGTCCGGCAGGAACACCGGCCCGAAGGCGTCAGCAATGGCCTCCCGCAGGGCCGCGTCCGTCCGCAGCTGCTCGTGGTAGATGGCATCACAGTCCAGCACCAGCCCGCCCAGCCGCTCCAGCGCCCGGAGGGCGCTGGTCTTGCCTGCGCCGGTAGGGCCGGTAAAGCCGATGACCAGCGGCGCGGCGTCCACCACATGAAAGCCCGCCGCCTTCTTCAGCCGGTTGCTCACCGCCAGTCCCAGCCCCGCCTCGTCGGGGCACTGGGCGAATATCTCCGTCACGTCCGTGTCGTCAAACGTCCGCAGCGCGTCAAACACGTGCTGCGCCTGGGCCAGCTTGTCGCCGGACGCGCCCAGCCGGTGGACGGTATGCCCCGCAAACAGGGGTGCGAACTCGTCAAAGCAGATAACGCCCGCCCCCTCCGTGATGTGGGCGGCGATCCAATCGGCGCTGCGGCGTGGGCTGCCTGTCACAGCGGTGACGGCGGCCCTGGGAGCGTAGTGCCGATACTTCATGCCGGGAGCGCGGGGGCGCTCCCCCTCGCCCATTTTGCGGCGGACGGCGTCATCCACGGCCACCTCACCCAGCACCGCCTCCAGCGCCTCCAGCGGCAGTCCGCCGGGGCGCAGCAGGCGGGGCGGCTGCACCGTCAGGTCGATGATGGTGCTCTCCACCCCCACGGCGCACGGGCCGCCGTCCACGATGCCGTCGATCTTGCCCCACATGTCCTCCACCATGTGCCGGGCGGTGGTGGGGCTGGGTCGGCCCGACGTGTTGCCGCTGGGGGCGGCCACCGGCGTATCCGCCGCGGCGATGATGGCCCGCGTCACCGGGTGATCCGGGCAGCGAACGCCCACCGTCTCCAGCCCGCCGGTGGTACGCAGAGGCACACACTCCCGGCGGGGCAGGATCATGGTCAGCGGGCCGGGCCAGAACCTGGCTGCCAGGGCGTAGGCCGTGTCCGGCACGTCCGTGCAGCAGCGCGTCAGCCAACTCGCCTCCGGGATATGGAGGATCAGCGGGTTGTCCTGCGGGCGGCCCTTGGCCTCGAAGATACGGCGCACCGCGTCCTCATTCAGGCCGTCCGCGCCCAGGCCGTACACCGTCTCCGTGGGGATGCCCAGCAGGCCGCCCCGGCGGAGGATGGCCGCCGCCTCCTGTATGGCGTTTTTGTCCCGTTCCGGGTGAAAAAGAATGGTCTCCAAGAGTCGTTCCTCTTTTCGGCAGTATACTTACAGCCCCAGGTCCTCGCCCACCAGCACCACCTTGATGCGGCCCTTGATCTTGCTGAAGCGGGTGATGACCATCTGGGCGCAGATGCAGTCGGGGCTGGTGCAGTCGCCGCACTGGCCGTTGACGGCGCAGGGTGTCTTGATATTGAACCGCTGGGCGTTGGCCGGGGCGGCCACGTTCCGGGCGCGGGCGATGGCGGCGTTCAGGTCGCCGGCCACCTTGTTCATCCCCGCCACCACGATGACCTGCTTCGGGCCGAAGCACAGCGCCGCCACCCGGTTGGCCATGCCGTCGATGTTCACCAGCTGGCCGTCGGTGGAGATGGCGTTGCTGCTCATCAGGAACGTGCCGCAGGATAGCGCCTGATGGAGCAGCTCGTCCCGCTCCTCCGGGGTCCTGGCGGTGTCCCGGTCGATGAGGGGCTGGCCGCGCCGCGCCAGCGCCTGCTTGACGCCCAGCTGGTCGGCGGTCATCACGCCGCCCCAGGACACGGTGTGCTCCTGGGGGATCAGCTCCAGCACCTTGGCCACGGCTTCCTCGACAGTGGAACAGTAATAGCCCTCCATGTTCCGCTTCTCCAGGGCCTGTACCAGCTTCGGGCCGGACTTGTCATACATCATTTTCTTCGGGCCTTCCATTGAGGTCACTCCTTTCCTTCCTGCAGGCGCTGTGCCTGCTCGTTCAGTGTCAGTGCATCGATAAGATCATCCAAATCCCCGTTCATGATGGCGGCGATGTTGAAATTTTTACTGTCCCCGGTGAGCCGATGGTCTGTGACCCGGTTCTGTGGGAAATTGTAGGTGCGTATCTTGCCGCTGCGGTCGCCTGTGCCCACCTGGCTTTTCCGGGTGGCGGCGATGGCAGCGTTCTGCTTCTCCTGCTCCGCCTCGTACAGCTTGGAGCGCAGGATCTTCATAGCGCGGTCCTTGTTCTTATACTGGCTGCGCTCGTCCTGGCACTCCACCACCACGCCGGTAGGCAGATGGGTGATGCGGATGGCGCTCTCCGTCTTGTTCACGTGCTGTCCGCCTGCGCCGGAGGAGCGGAACGTGTCGATCTGCAAGTCCTTGGGGTCGATGGAGAACTCCACCTCCTCCGCCTCCGGCATGACCGCCACGGTGGCGGCAGAGGTCTGAATGCGGCCCGAGGACTCCGTCTCCGGCACACGTTGTACGCGGTGCGTCCCGGCCTCGAACTTCAGCCGCGACCACGCGCCCGTGCCCTCGATCTCGGCGCTGACCTCCTTCACGCCGCCCAGCTCCGTCATGTTCTCGTTGACGATACTCAGCGTCCAGCCCCGGCGCTCGGCGTACATGGTATACATCCGCAGCAGGTCGGCGGCGAACAGCGCGCCCTCCTCCCCGCCGATACCGGCCCGGATCTCCAAAATCACGTTCTTGTCGTCGTTGGGGTCTTTGGGCAGCAGCAAGCGCTTCAGCTCGTCCTCCAGCCGCTCCATATCCGCCCTGGCGGCGGCCAGCTCCTCCTGGGCCAGCTCCCGCAGCTCCGGGTCGGACAGCATGGCGGCAGCGTCCTCCGCCGTCTGCGACGCACGGGCGTAAGCGCGGTAGGCCGTCACGATGGGCGTCAGCTCCTTCTGCTCCCGGCTCAACGCGGTGAGCCTGTCCCGGTCGCCGTATACCGCCGGGTCAGACAGCTGCCGCTCCACCTCCATAAGCCGCGCCTCGATGGTTTTCAGCTTTTCCAGCATGGCGCGGCCCTCACTGCTGCTCCAGCAGGCGGCGGACGTTCTGCACGAAGTCGCTCCGCCAGAACTCATACCCCTCGCTGCCCGGCCACAGGGATACCGCCGCCACGTGGGGCGCGGCGGTGTAGAGGTCCATCTGCTCGTAGACCTCCTCGCTGCGCTGTGTGGTGCTCCGCGTGACCACATAGGCCACGTTCTTCATCTCCAGCCCCCGGCGCTTCAAAAGCGCCCGCACCGGCGCGGCCATGCGCCCGCCCCACACGGGGCTGCCCACGATAACGAGCTTATACCGGTCCAGCGGCTTCTCCGTTTCAAAGGGCTTCAGCGGGCGGGTGGAGGTACGCATAGCGTCCATGCCGCAGCGCAGATAGCCCCGCCAGCCGCCGCGCTCCTCGCCGTCCCGGATGGCCACGATCTCCGCGCCCAGGTCCGCCGCGATGGCCTTGACGGCCCTGCGGGTGTTGCCCGTGCGGGAGTAGTAGATGCACAAAATATCACTCATATCCGTTCTCCTGTTCCTCCGCCTGCAAGCTCAGTTCCTCCCAGCGGGTCATTTCCCGCTCCAGCTCCGCCTCCACCGCCTGATGCCGGCGGTACAGCTCGTTCAGCTTCTCCGCGTCACAGGCGGCCTGCTCCATCTCGCCGTCCAGCCGTGTCAGCTCCGCTTCCAGCTTGGCGATGGCCGTCTCACAGATGGTGAGCTGCTTCCTCGCCGCCTGCTGGGCGCGGTTGCCCCGGCTGCCGCTCCTTTTCACGGGTGCGGACACCGGCGCGGCGGCTGCCGCCGCGGCGCGCTCCTCGTCCTTTGCCTGACGGTACTGGGCAAAGCCCATGGGGTAATCGCTGATCGCGCCGTTTTCCAGCTCCCACACCCGTGTGGCGAAGCGGTTGATGAAATAGCGGTCGTGGCTGACGAACAGCAGCGTGCCGTCAAAGGCCTCCACCGCCTCCTCCAGCCATTCCCGGGAGGCGATGTCCAGATGGTTCGTCGGCTCGTCCAAAATCAGCAGGTTGATGCTCTCGTCCATGAGCATACACAGCCGCAGGCGGCTCAGCTCGCCGCCGGACAGCACCGACACCTGCTTGAACACGTCCTCGCCGGTGAATTGATAGGCCGCCAGCCGGTTTCGTGCCGACTGGGGCGTGATGTCCAGCTCATAGAGCATGGTGTCCAGTATGCTGCGCTCCGGGTGGTCGAAGTGGATGACCTGGGGCAGATAGGCCGCCTTGACGGACGGGCCGAGACGGACGCTGCCGCCGTCGGGCCGCTCCAGCCCCATAAGGATGTTCAGCAGCGTGGTCTTGCCCGTACCGTTCTCGCCCAGCAGGGCGATGCGTTCGCCGCCCTCGCAGCGCAGGTATACATCGCCAAACAGCTGCTTCTCGCCGAAGCTCTTGGCAAGCCCCTTGATCTGCAAGACCTCGTCGCCCTTGAACTCCCGGCTCTGGAAGCGCGCCTCCAGCTTGCGGGCCTTGGTGGGCTTTTGGGTGGTACGCATCCGCTCGATGCGCTTTTCCATGGAAAACGCCCGCTTGTGTAGCGCGTCGTTGCCCATAAACGCCCACAGGTGCATCTGCTCGGCGGCCTTCTCCAACTGCTGGATCTTGGCCTGCTCCTTCAGATACTGCTTCATCCGCTCCTGATAGCGGCGCTCCTTTTCAATGGCGTAAAAGCTGTAATTCCCGCTGTAAAACTCAGCCTTGCCGTCCTGTATCTCGATGATGCGGGTGACAGTGCGGTCCAGAAAGTAGCGGTCGTGGCTGATGGTGACCACCGTGCCCCGGAATTTGCGGAGATACTCCTCCAGCCACTCCGTGGCCTGTAGGTCCAAATGGTTCGTCGGCTCGTCCAGCAGCAGGATGTCCGTGTCTTCCAAAATCAGTCGCCCCAGGTTCACCCGTGTCTTTTCGCCGCCGGACAGGCAGTCGAACTCCCGCTGCCGCATATCCTGCGGGATACTCAGGCCATTGGCCACCTTGTTCACCGCCGTGTCCGTGTCCCAGCCGCCCAGTCCCTCAAACCGGGCGTTCAGCTCCCCGTAGCGCCGCAGGGTGGCCTCGTCCGATGCCCCCTGCTCCATAGCCAGCGCCAGCGCGTCCATCTCGTCCTTCATGCGGTACATCCGGGCAAAGGCGGAGCGCAGCACGTCCTCCACCGTGTACCCCGCCGGGTACACCGGGATCTGGGAGATCAGGCCCACCCGGCGGCCTGCGCCCAGCTGCACCTCACCCTCGTCCGGCTCTAATTCCCCGGTGAGCATACGGAACAGCGTGGTCTTGCCCGCACCGTTTTTACCCAGCAGGCCCACCCGCTCGCCGCTGTCCACCTGGAACGTCAGGCCGTCCAGTATTCTCTTTTCCAAATCGAAGGACTTCACCAGTCCCGACACGCGAATATCGACCATTTACAGCTTCTCTAATTCCTTTACGATGTTCTCAAAATGCATGGCGTGGGATGCCTTCACCAGCACCGCGGTGTCCGGCGTGAAGCGCTCACGCAGGGCGGGCAGCGCGGAGGGCACGTCGGGAAACCACAGGACCGACGGGTCGGCCTTTTGCAGCGCCCGCATCTTCTCCCCGATGGCGATCACCCCATCCAATCCCAGCTCCCGGGCCAGCGTGCCCACGTCGCGGTGGGCCTGCTCCGTCAGCTCGCCCAACTCGCCCATGTCGCCCACCACGGCCAGCTTGCGGCGGTGGCGGCTCTTGGCCAGCATACGCAGGGCCTCGGCCATGGCCTGGGGGTTGGCGTTGTAGCAGTCGTCGATGATGAGCCGCCCGCCGTCCATGCGGATCAGGTGCATCCGGCTGCCCACCGGCGCGTAGTCCGCCGCTCCGGCGGCGATCTCCTCCGCCGTCAGGCCCAGATACTCGCCGATGGCGGCGGCCATAGCCAGCGGATAGATCATATATCCGCCGGGCGCGGAGGTCTCCAGCCGATAGGACGCTTTTGCCGTGGTCACGGTGCAGGCCACGCCCTCCAGCCCCCGGTCGTCCACGTCCGTTACATGCACGTCACACTTCTCGCCTGTACCGCATCGCAGGATACGCTGGGGCAGCGTGACGGTGTTCAGCAGCGGGTCGTCGCCGTTGAGCACGGCGATGCCGTCCGGGGCAAGGTTTTCGAATATCTCGCACTTGGCCCGCAGGATGCCCTGCCGGGTGTTGCCCAAATTCTCGATGTGCGCGTCGCCCACGTTGGTGATGACGGCGATGTCGGGCCGCACCATCTCGCCCAAATACCGTATCTCGCCGAAATGGTTCATGCCCGTCTCGATGACCGCCGCCTGATGCTCCGGCCCAAGGCCCAGCAGTGTCAAGGGCGTGCCGATGTCGTTGTTGAAGTTGGCCTGGGTCTTGAGGGTGCAAAAGCGCCGCCCCAGCACACAGGCGATCATCTCCTTGGTGGTGGTCTTTCCGGCAGAGCCGGTGACCTGCACCACCGGCAGGTCAAATTTTCCGCGATACCAGCTTGCCAGCGCCTTCAGCGCCAGCCGGGTGTCCTCCACTTGAATATAGAATTTCCCCGGCAGCAGCACCTCTGGCATTCTCGCCGTCAGGCAGCCCGCCGCGCCGGCCTCCAGCGCCTTTCCAATGTAGGCGTGCCCGTCGAACCGCTCTCCCACCAGCGGCACGAACAGCGCCCCCGCCGGAACGCTGCGGCTGTCGGTGGACACCTGGGTGACGGCAGCATCGCTGCCTTGCAGCAGCACGCCGTTCACAGCAGCGCATATCTCCCGTACCGTGCAGGGCGTCATGCGCGCTCCGCCTTTCTCGCCGCCAGGGACAGCTCCACGATCCTCTCGCACAGTTCCCCGTAGCTCAGCCCCACCTGTGCCGCCTCCTGGGGCACAAGGCTGGTGGGGGTCATGCCCGGCAGGGTGTTGGTCTCCAAGCACCAGGCCAGCCCGTTCTCATCCAAAATGAAGTCTGCACGGGAATAGACGGCCAGCCCCAGCGCCCGGTGCAGCCGCAGGGCCAGCTCGCCCACCTGCTTCCACTCGTCATCGGTGATAGGCGCGGGGCACAGCTCCACCGCGCCGTCCTTCTGATATTTGCTGACGTAGTCGAAATACGCCCCCTTGGGGATGATCTCCACGGCGGGCAGATACGTGTCGCCCAGCACGGCGATCTGTATCTCCCGGCCCTTGATCTTCTTCTCCACCACCACGTGGTCGCCGTAGCGCAGCAGATTCCGCAGCGCCTTTTCCAGCTCCTCCCTGGTGTCCGGCAGCTCCACGCCGATGGAGCTGCCGCCGTTGACGATCTTCACGGCGCAGGGGACTTCCAGTTCCTCCACCAGCCGGGGGATGTCCGATTCGGTGTAATGCACGTCACGCCAGGGCGCGGTACGCACGCCGGCGGTGTCCATCACCTGCTTCGTCACGGATTTGTCCATGGCCATGCCGCTGCCCAGATAGCCCGAGCCGGTGTACGGCACGCCCAGCAGGTCCAGCGTGGCCTGGATGCGGCCATCCTCGCCGCAAGCGCCGTGGAGCGCCAGGAACACGATGTCCGCCATGCGGCACACCGCCAGCACGTCCTTGCCCAGCATACTGGGGCTCTGGTCGATGCGGCTGCGCCGCACCGCCTCCAGATCCGGCTCTACGCTCTCCACCCGGCTGCTGCCGCACAGGCCGTCCGGCGCGTCAAAGATGTCCTCCAGCCGCCCGTGGTACTGCTCCAGCCCCAAAAACATATCCACCAAAATAGCCTGATGTCCCCGCTCCCGCAGCGCTCTGCACACGCCTGTGCCGCTGGTCAGCGCCACCTGGCGCTCCGTGGACAGTCCTCCGGCCAATACGACGATCTTCATGCTTCGTCCCTCGCTTTCAGGCGCTCCGGGTGGAAAACAGCCCTAAGCGCCCATGTTTGATAGCTTATTATAGCATAGGCGCGGCGGGAATACAACCAAAAAGCAAACGGCGCTTCCTCGGAAGCGCCGTTTCCCTATCGCAGCCAATCCGGCTCGGCCCGTCCATGCACGCCGGACACCAGCCCCATCAGGGCGAAGGTCATAACGACGGACGACCCGCCATAGCTGATGAACGGCAGCGTCAGGCCGATGACCGGCATGACGAACAGACACATGCCCACGTTGACGATGACCTGAAAGATGATAACGCTGGCCACGCCGATACACACATAGCCCTCCAGCCGCGTCTTGGCCCGTTGCGCCACATAGACGCACCGCGCCACGATGGCCGTCAGCAGTGCCAGCGTCAGCACGCAGCCCACCAACCCCAGCTCCTCACCGATAACGGAGAAGATGAAGTCCGTATGGCGGTTGGGCAGGCTGGCGGCCATTTCGCTCTGACTCTGCACGCCCCGCAGGTAGCCCTGTCCGAAGATCTTGCCGCCGCCCAGCGCCAGCAAGCTCCGCGTCTGCTGCCAGCCTGTGTCCAGCGGGTCGTAGCTGTGGTCGAACAGGATGATGAAACGGTTCTTCATATAGGTATTCATCAGGTTCAGATCCCACATGGCGTAGAACAGCAGCGCCGCCGCGCCGCCGCCGATGAAAAACCACCGCAGCGCCACCCCCGCCACAAAGCACATACTGGCGAAGATGAACAGGAACACCAGCGCACTGCCCATGTCGGCGGAGATCTTGTAATACGTCAGAAACAGCACGCCGAAATGGAGCACCAGCATGGCCATAGAGCCCACGGACTTCAGGTCGCGGTGCTCCTTCAGCCACGCCAGCTGCTTGGCCAGCACGATGATGAACGTGACCTTGACGATCTCCGCCGGCTGCACCTTAACGGGCAGGAACGGAAACTCCAGCCACGCCCTGTTGCCCGTGCCGCCCTCGATGCCCAGGGGCGTGGCCAGCAGCAGTATAAAGCCGAAGCCCAGCAGGAATATCCATTTCCAGTATTTCACCAGCTCGTTCAGATCGATCTGCGACACCAGCAGATACAGCACCACGCCGATGACCAGCGAGGCCGACTGCACCAGCACCAGCCGTTCGGTGTGCATATAGTGGGTGGCGCTGTGGATCATCACGATGCCGAACAGCGACGTGACGCCGCACAGTGCCAGCAGCACCAGATCGGCCTGACGGGCCACATCGGAAAACAGGTCGCGTATACGGCGCAGCACGGCGTCACCTCCCCCTTCGTAAAATCTACCTAAGTGTACCACATTAACTTTTCCGTGTAAACCGCCGTTTCGCTCTTTTCTTTTTTTCCGTTCCGTGCTATAATGAGACGATTTAAGTGCGAGGAGGTGCGGTCGGTGGAGTATATGTCCCACAGCCCGGAGGAAACGGAGCATATCGGCGAGATGCTGGGCAAGCGGCTCTCCGGCGGCACGGTGCTGGCCCTGCGGGGCGGCCTTGGCATGGGCAAGACCGCCTTCACCCGCGGCCTTGCCCGCGGCTTGGGCTACACGGGCCGCGTCACCAGTCCCACCTTCACCATCGTCAACGAGTACGACGGGGCAACGCCCCTGTTCCACTTCGATATGTACCGGCTGGACGGCGAGGACGACCTGTTCGACATCGGCTGGGACGACTATTTGGCCCGGGGCGGCGTGTGCGCCGTGGAGTGGTCAGAGCGCATCGACAGCGCCCTGCCGCCGGACACGCTCACCGTGTCCATCGCCCGGGGTGAGCACGACAACGACCGCATCATCTCCGTGACGGGAGGGACTGCCCTGTGAAAATACTGGCATTGGAGACCTCCGCCAAAAGCGTCTCCGCCGCCGTTTCGGAGCACGGCGTGATCCTGGCCTCCGCCTATCAGAATACAGGGCTTACCCACAGCCGCACCCTGATGCCGCTGGTGGACGGTATGCTCCGCGCCGCGTCCCTGACGCTGGACGACATGGGCCTGATCGCCGTGGCCCACGGGCCGGGCAGCTTCACCGGCCTGCGTATCGGCGTGTCGGCGGCCAAGGGGCTGGCCTGGGCCAAGTCGCTCCCCTGCTGCGGCGTGTCCACGCTGGAGGCCATGGCCCGCGGCGTGTCCGACTTCGATGGCCTGATCGTCTGCGCCATGGACGCACGGCGGCAGCAGGTCTACCACGCCCTGTTCCGCTGCGAGAACGGCCAGCTGACCCGCCTGTGCGATGACTGCGCCATCAGCCTGGAGGCGCTGTCCGACAGTCTGCGCGGCCTGTCCCAGCCCAAGCTGGTGGTGGGCGACGGCGCACAGCTGTGCTATGACCACCTCACCGCCGCCGGCATCCCCTGCCGGCTGGCCTCCCCCGCCCACCGCTTTCAGAGCGCCGCAGGCGTGGCGCTGGCAGCGGAGGATATGGCCCGTGCGGGCCTTGCCTGCACCGCCCAGGATCTCCAGCCCGTCTACCTGCGGCTCAGTCAGGCGGAGCGGGAGCGGCTGGCCAAGGGCCTGAGCCTGACTGAATAACGTTTGTCCAAATGAATTTATATACGGAGGAAAGCACAATGTTTAGTGAGAAAGTCCATATCATGGATCACCCCCTGGTGGCCCACAAGCTGACCATCATGCGGGACAAAAACACCAGCGTCAAGGATTTCCGTGAGCTGGTATCCGAGATCGGTATGCTCATCACCTACGAGGCCACCCGTGACCTGCCCCTGACCACCAAGCACATCGAAACGCCCATCTGCGGCATGGACGCTCCCACCCTGGCGGGCCGCAAGTTCGTGGTCGTGCCCATCCTCCGTGCGGGCCTGGGCCTGGTGGACGGCGTGCTGCGTATGGTCCCCTCCGCCCGCGTGGGCCACATCGGTATGTACCGTGACGAGGAGACGCTCGAGCCCCATCCCTACTTCTGCAAGATGCCCAAGGACGTGGCTGAGCGTGATGTGCTCATTGTCGATCCCATGCTGGCCACCGGCGGCAGCGCTGCCGAGGCCATCGCCGAGATGAAAAAGCGGGGCTGCAAGCACATCAAGCTGATGGTGCTGGTGGCCGCCCCCGAGGGCATCGAGCACATCCAGAAGCTCTACCCCGATGTGGACATCTACGCCGGCGCGCTGGACGACCACCTGAACGAGCACGGCTACATCGTTCCCGGCCTGGGCGATGCCGGCGACCGTATCTTCGGCACGAAGTAACGCCCCCTGACCGTGCGGCCTCACCTCCCGCCGGGCGCGGCATACCTGAAAAACGGACACATTCGCCTGTAAAAAGCGCCTATCATCCCGGCCCGTCCCGGCGCACAATAGGAGCATACATCACGGCGGCACAATAAGGCCGCTTATCCTTCACAATGCTGAGAAATGAGTCCTGCAAACAAAAGTCAATAGCCAAAAAGAAAAAAGTCCCGCAAAA
>OLSB01000443.1_pt1 | contig 47666 bp, 28 predicted proteins | sample 1672071 | NCBI WGS metagenome assembly OLSB01 (sample SAMEA3136642, study PRJEB25190) | human gut metagenome | biome: human gut; feature: human-associated habitat; material: faeces | place: Austria | collected 2013 | reverse complement strand
ATTTTTTAGTGCTAATGTTTAAAAATTTTTGGGACATTTTCCCTTTTACTTGACATAGTATATGATTAAAATATTAAAATATGCATTAACTTTATTAAAATGATTAAAACACTAGGGAAATAAGCAATCAAAGAAAATCTTAAGTAATAAAACAATGATAAAAGAATATACATAAAATAATATGTAAAGTCGCAAAAGACGCTTAAATAAAGGAAAAGTTAAAAAAGTATAAAAAAGAAACCTAAAACATAGCAAAATTAATAAATAAAAAAATGTAATAAAAATTTAATAAAAGACCTACAGATACCTTCCGCAAGTAGATAAAGAACATACACGAAATAGTAAGTAAATATATGTTGAAAAATAGAAAAAAAAGTGAGAAAATGCTATATAGGAATAATAGTATACATAATTTTCATAAAAAGACTAAAAAGTCTTGAAAAACCCTAAAAAATAGCGTATAATTAATTCTAGTGATGATATTTAAGGAGGAATATTATGAAACAAAAAGCAGTAAAAGTAATAGCAACATTATTAGCTATAGCAATGTTATATGCCAATTCAGCGGCAGTAATTAGCTATGCAGCAGACAATTTTTTAAGTGAACAAGAATTAGAAAAACAAGGAACATCAACTAAAAGCGAGAATGTAGAGTTTGATGTTTATTATGATGGAGGAAAGCATACACAGACAATAGACATAAACAAAACAGATACAAAATTAAATATTCTATTAAATGTAAAAAATGCAGGATATTTAAAAAATGCTGTAGTAGACTTTTCAGATTCAGAATTTGCTATTACACAAGCAGATACTAAAGAATATATTCAATCTTTTAATGCTGAAACAAAGAAAATAGAATTCAGCCAAATTAATAATGGAAACAAAGTTGTAAATAGCATAAACATATTAGCTGACAAGAGTGAAAAAGTAAGTCAAGATATGGTTAATAGAGACAACAAAGTAAGATTAACAGCAACATATGTAGATGCAAAAGGTAAAGAAGTAGCAATAGATAAAACATTAGTAATACATACTGGCTGGAATATAGCAAGCGAAAACAAAGATAGTGTAAAAGCATATTTAGACTATACTGTAACTAAATATATACCATATTCAGCAAATGGAAAAAACAAATTAATAATACAAGGCAAAATGAAATCAAACCTAGAAAATGCGTCATTACCAATAAAACAAACAAATATTGAAGTAACTGCTCCACAAATAAATAATACATTACCAGAAAGCGTAAAGGTTGTTGCCAATAGCACAGCCGCAACAAACGGAGATAGAACAGGTATAAACTTTAATTCAAGTAATTGGAATTATGATAGTGCAACAGGAAAAATAACAATAACGGTAGAAAACAAGGCAGATGCTAATGGAAAAATAAGCTGGGTAAAAGATGCTTCAGATGAATATTTAGTAACATATATATATTCAGAAGAAGTATTAAATGCAGTAAAAGATAAAGTTGTAAAGGTTAACTTTGATGCAAATTCAAAATTAAATTTATACAATAATAATACAGGAGTTAATAATCCTTCTCGTAAAGTAAATGGATATGAAGAAAAAACTACAAAGTCAGGAGAAATTGCAGATTTTTCAGCATCAGCAAATACATCTTTGAATAAAGGATATATGTATAACAACAAAGTAACAGCTGATGAAAATAAAAAAGAAACAGAATTAACAGTTAACTATAATGTAAATGTACCATATTCAGACATAGTAGATTCAATAACAATAAATGAACAAGCAAACAAATTTGTATTAGCAGATGGTAATACAATAGATGATAATGCTATATATAATCGTAGTATTGGAATATCTAAAGCAGAATTCAACAAAATACTTGGAGAAACTGGAAATATAACAGTACAAAATGTTTCAGGAGAAGAAATTGCTACAATTAATAAAGACACACAAGAAACAAATGGAATGTTATTAGTAGATATATCAAGTAAAAAGTTAAATAATGTAGTAATAAAAACAAGTAAGCCTCAAACAGAAGGAAACTTAACAATAGTTGCCAATAAAGCTATAAATGCAAATACAGATTATAGCCAAGAACAAATAAAACAATTTAGCAAAATAAAAATTGAAGCTATAGCATCTGTAAATGCAGAAGAAGCTAAAGATACAAAAACAGTAGAAATAAATCTAGAAGAACCAACACAAAAAACTGGAATAGCAACAAATAAAGAAACATTATCAACAATACTAAAAAATGAGGATGTAGAATTAAAAGTAACATTGGAAAACGATAGTATTGATGATGTTATGTACAGCAACCCAACTGTAAAAATAAATTTACCAACAAATATAGAAAATATAACATTAAAATCTAGTCAAATATTCTTTGATGATGAATTAAAAGTTAAAGATACAAATATAGTAGACAATGCAGACGGAACAAAAACAATAGTAGTAACAATAAATGGAACACAAACAAAATACAACAATGCAGCAGCAAAAGGAGCTACACTAATTGTAAAAGCAGATATAACATTAAACAAATTAACACCAACAACAAATACACAAATAAGTGCGGTTGTAACAAATGCAGATAAGACAGAAGTAGGTGCTTCAACTTCAATACAATATGTTGCACCAACAGGACTTGTAACAACAAACTCATTAACAGGATATAATGGAAATGAAGAAATAACATCAATTAGTGGAGAAGAAAAAGCAGTTCTAATTGCAAAAAATGCAGAAGCAAAAGAAGCTACATTTAAAATGAATGTAATAAACAACTATCCTAATACATTAGAGAATATTGTAGTTTTAGGAAGAATGCCATTTGCTGGAAACAAAGATATAGCAACAAAACAAGATTTAGGTTCAACAATGGATTTAACACCAACATCTGCTATAACAACAAATGCAACAAATATAACAGTTTATTATTCAGAAAATGGAGAAGCAACAACAGATTTAAATAATAGTGCTAATGGATGGAAAACAAATATAACAGACTATTCTAAAGTAAAATCTTATATGATGGTATTAAACAATGGCACAATGAATACAGGAGATACATTTAGTTTTTCTTATAAAGCAAATATACCAGCAAACCTAGATGCAGATAAATCAGCATACGAATCTTATGCAGTATTCTTTACAAATAATCAAGCATCAGGAGCAATTTCGGATAAAGCCTATGCTGCAAAAGTAGGACTTACAACAGGAACAGCACCAAAATTAAATGCAACATTAGAAACAGAGTCAACAGAGGTACAAAGTGGAAGCACAATAAAATATACTTTAAATGTAGAAAATGCAGGATCTCAAGATGCCAATAATGTTACTGCTGTAATAAAACTTCCTGAAGATGTAAAATACATTCCAGAAGAAGGAGAAAACCAAGACAATTATTCAGAAGAAATTAAAGTTGAAGAAACAACTTATAAAGAATTAACATTAAAATTTGGAAAAGTTGCACCACACTCAAAAATTACAAAGAACATTAATATAAGAACAACAGCAACATACCAAAAAGAATCAAGCATAGAATTATATGCAACAGTAAAATCTGACGAAGGAGCAAATGCAGAGACAAATAAAATTACAGTAAATTTAAAGAAAACAGCATTTACTACAAAAGTAGTTACAAAAAATTCAAATGTAAACCACATAAAAAATGGAGATACATTTACATATAAATTAGAAGTAAACTCTACAAATATAAAAACAGATAATACAATTGTAACAATCAATCTACCACAAGAATTAAAATATAAATCAATGAAAGTAGGACGCCAAGAAACTATAGATAATATTGAAGATATAACAAATTCAGTAAAAATCAATAACAAAAAGAACACTATTACAGTTAATATAGGAGAACTTAATATAAAAAATCCAAAAATATTAACATTAGAAGCAGAAGTTGGAGTTTTACCAGAAGGAACATACCAAAAAGAAGTAACAATAAATGCTAATGTTAAGGCTGATAATATACCAGAAGAACAAGCACAAGAAGCTAAAGCTTTGATTAATAAGGCTGGACTAAAAGTTACACAAACATGTAATATACCAGCAGGAGCAACACTTTCTGCAGGAGAAGATTTAACTTATACATTTACTATAGAAAACTTGTCAAAAATATATATGGAAGATGTTGAATTTACAGATTATCTACCACAAGGTGTTCAATTTAAATCATTAGAAATTATACACAGCAAAGATGACACAGAGTATACAAATAAAACAAGTGAAAAGGGAAATCCAATAGCTAATGTATCTTTAGTTGCAGAAGAAACAGTAACAGTAAATCTAAAAGTATCAGTTAACATATTAGAGGCAGACAAAGCTATAACGAACAAAGCAAAATTAAGCCATAGCTTAATGGGAGACATTATTACAAATGAAATTTCTCATACAATAGAAAAATATACACCACGTATTGATGATGGTGACGGTGATGATGACAAGCCAGATGCAGAGACAAGAAAAGTTATAGGAACTGTTTGGATTGATGAAAACAAAAATGGAATAAAAGAGGCAGAAGAACAAAAGGTATCAGGAGTAACAGTGTTATTACTTGATAACTCAACAGGTAGCTTGGCAGTTAATTCAAAAGGAGAAATTGCAACAACTACAACTAATAGTGATGGATCATATATGTTTAACAATGTTGTAAAGGGAAAATATACAGTAATATTCTTATATGATTCAGCAAATTATAGTCCTACAACATATAAAGCAAAAGGAGTAGACGAGAACCAAAATTCAGATGCTATAGACAAGAAAGTAGAATATGAAGGTGTAGCTAGAATAGCTGCGGTAACAGAAGAAATAGAAGTGGACGCAACAAATAAATATAATATAGATTTAGGACTTGTGGAAAATCCAAAATTTGACTTAAAACTAGATAAAATAGTAGCAAAAATTACAGTAAATAACTCAAAAGGAACACAAACACATGAATATAATAAAAATCTAGCAAAAATAGATTTTGATGCAAAACATGCAAACTCTTCAACAATGATAGTTGAATACAAATTTACAATTACAAACGAAGGGGCAATACCTGGATATGTAAAGAAACTAGCAGATTATCTACCAAGTGAATTAAAATTCAGCACAGAATTAAATCAGGATTGGTATGAAGGAAAAGATGGAACAATATACAATGCATCTTTAGCAAATACAATAATAAATCCAGGAGAAAGCAAAGAAGTTAAATTAATATTAACTAAAAATATGTCTAAAGAGCAAATGGGACTAATAAGCAATACAGCAGAAATATATGAAACATCAAATGACTATGGCTTACAAGATATAGATTCGACACCAGGAAATAAAGCAACAGATGAAGACGATATTTCAACAGCAAATGTCTTAACTGCAATAAAAACAGGTCAAATAATTATTTATTCTACTTTAATAATAACAGTAATAGCAATTATTGGAGTTGGAATATACTTAATAAAAAAGAAAGTAATAAAATAGGAGGGGAGGTAAAAAATGAAGAGCAAAGATAAGGTAAGTACAAAAATAGCAAACCGAATAATAGTAAGCATAGCAATTATTGCAACAATTTTAATAGCCTGTGCTGTTAAAAGTTCAGCAATGTATGATTTTCATGATGATTATTATTATGTTCCAATGCAAGATGGTAGAACAGTTCTTTGGGATGGAAACTTTGCAACTTTTGATCAGAAACAAATGATGCCAAACTTTAACAGATTAAATAATCCTACTGGAATGTTTCCACAAGCCTTTCTAGGAAGTTCTACAGGAGACCTTCAACAAGATGGAGGAACAATATTCTGTGCAGATCAAGGTAAAATGGTAAGGTCTGATTTGAGTTCAAGAGCAGAAATACCTTTATATGGCCAAGGATCTTATTCAATAAATAATGCTAAACAAATACTTAAAAATATTTTAATTAATAAAGCAAAAACTAAACACTCAAATATCAGCAATGTAACACTTAAAAACTATAAGATAGTAGGAAAAATTGATGATGTAAAAGAGGGTGTTGAAGTAGTAAACCCAGACGATTATGATACAAAAGAAAAGTTTGAAAACGTTGTAGCACAAAAAAGTAAAGAAATGGAAGAAGACCTTCAAAACCAAATAGCTAAAGCAATAGGAAATTACAGCTACTCTTCAGATATTTCTGGAATTGATGGGACCTCTGGTGAAGCTTCATATGCTGAATATGTAATGAGTGGTCAATATAAGTTTAAACAGAATGAACAAGGAATTAATGAAAAAAATAATAAGTTAGCATATGTATTAAGTACACATGAGTCATATAGATATTATAGAGAAACTTATGAAAATATAAGAGATTCATTTAAATATACAGGGCTAGATGAACAAACAGCATATTGGATTTTATATGATCCAGATGGAGTAGATAGTTTATCAAAAGGTCATTTAACACAAAAAGGAAAACAATTAGCAGACGAAGCTGAAGATTATGAAAAATTTTTAGAAGAATTTAATGCAGTAAATACAGAAGGAATATCAGAGGACAGCTATAAGCAAAAAGCAAATTTTGAAAATGTAAAAGCTCAAGTAATGGTTAATGCAAAGAACAAAAAATATATAGTTGGACCATTTAAAATAAATTATCCAGATTATACAGATGTATCTTATATGAATGGATTAACCATTACAAAATACAAAGGTGGAAAACAAGTAGGTGAAACGTTAGAACACAATGAAAAAATTGTACGTACAGGAGACGGAAATTATAATTATACAACAGAGACACATAATGATTTTTCTATAATATGCCAGAAACCTGCAACAGCATCTAATGGGCTAAGACTACAATATCCTGCTGCTAATACATATTTTTATGTTGAAATTCCAGCAGGGGATGTAGCTTTTGATAGCATAACTTTAGGAGCAAACTTTGAATATTTAAAAAGTTGTTCAATAACAACTGATAGCCTAGAAGCAGTAGTTGATGCAACAAATCATATAGCAGAAGTAAATGATGGACATTTAATTGGAAAAATAGAATATAAAGCTGATGGTCAAACATATACAGAGGAAATAACAGAAGATGATGTTAAATCAGATGATTATGAAGGACTAAAATTACTACAAGCAAAAACTCAAACGGATGGAGGAAAAGGAAAATCAAACGCACAACCATTAACACATTCATCTAAAGAAAAAAGAGAATATGCAAATTGTGAAATTACAACTACAATTGATTACGGATTTAGAATTAAATTAGGTGGAAAAGTATGGTGTGATGCTAAAGCTGGAAAAGAATCAAAATATAATGGACAATATGACAGTAAAGAAGAATTAATGTCAGGAATTAAGGTAACATTATATCAGCAAGGAAAAACAGATAAGGTAGCAGAAACATATACAACGGCAGAATATATTAAAAATAATGGAAATAAAAATGAATATAGCAAAGATACATATCCATGTAATTACTTATTTGAAGATTTAGATCCATTTGGAAGATATAGAGTAGAATTTACTTATAATGGCCAATATTATCAACCAACAACATATAAAGCCGAAGGTGTAAGTTGGGATGACAGCTCTAAAGGACTAGAAAAAATAAATGAGAGAAAGTCTTTTAATAAAAAATTTGAAGAAATAAAATCATCACCTAATAATTACAAAAACGGTAAAGTATATTCAAGAGAATATCTTTCTGAAAAGGGATATATAGACAAATATGGAAATATAACCCAAGAAGGAAAAAATAGTGAAGCAGCATCATTTATAGAAGATTGTATGATTACATCTTATACTACAAATGGAAAGTATACAAGAATTAACTTTAGATTCCAATATCAATATTATCCAACTGAATGGTACTTCACATCTAGTGATACTATATCATCAGATAATGATTTAGCATCTAAAATATGTGCTAATCTCGGAGAAAATGCGGTAAAGCTTACATATTATGTAAGACCTGAAAACTGTTTATACAGTGGAGAAGGAAACATATTATCTATTAATCAAGGATTAGTATTAAGAGAAAGAGCGGATTTGGCTTTAAAGAAAGATGTATTTAATGCAGTTGTGACAATTAATGGTAAAACAGAAACATATAAATATAATAAAAGAGATGCTAACCAAGATGGATGTTGGGAAATAAGAGCAAGAGAATCTGATGCATATTATAATACTTCTTATACAAGAGAAGTATATAAAGAAGATTATAATGCAGTAGAAAACAAAGATAATCCTCAAGGATTAGATGTTTATGTAACATATAGATTAACAATTCGTAACCAATCAGAGACTTTAAAAACAAGTGTAACAGAAGTGGTAGATTATTATGATAAAGAATACGAATTTGTAAGAGCATATCTAGGAGATAGACAAGGAAATGAAAACGCAGAAGTTAGAATTAATGCAAATTCTACAAGTAGATATAGAGGAACTGAAAAGAATATTGAAGGATACAATAGAGTTTATCTAACCGGAATGGAAAAATTACAAAAAGATTCAGATAATGATAAAGACATGTATATCTATGTAACATTTAAAGTCAATAGAGATTCAAACAACAAGATAATTCTTGATGATAATGATGCAGGAAAAGCAAATATTGCAGAAATAAATGGATATAAAACATACTATGGTGATAATGCACATTCTCCAAACGAGGGAAACAAAAAAACAAATGTGCAAGAATATAAACCAGGGGATTCAGCAGGACTTATAGATGAAGACTCAACACCAGGAAACTTAACAACATCAGACCCTAAAGATTTTGAGGATGATACAGATAAGGCTCCAAATATTAAAGTAATATTAAATAAGGACCCAAGACAAGTATCTGGTTATGTTTGGGAAGATGCAAGAACTGAAACTGTAGAAAATTCAAGAATAGGTAATGGAAAGAAGGACAATGGTGAACAGGGTGCAAAAGGTGTAACAGTAGAATTAGTTGATGCAAATGGAAATGTAGCAAAAGTATATGATGGTACACAATGGAAAGATGCAAAGACTATAACTACAAGTGACGATGGAAAATATACCATTTCAGGATTTATACCAGGTAACTATTATGTAAGATTTGTTTATGGAAAAGCTGATGAATCAGGAAAAGAAGACTCTGATCAAGCTGTTAAATACAATGGCCAAGATTATAAAGCAACAATATACAATTATCAACCAGAATTTGATTATAATAATCCAGACAATCCAGAAAGTCAATTTGATTTGAAAATATTGGATAATGCAAATCAAAGTGGAAACATAGTTTCTAACGCAAAAGATGTTTGGGGAGATAAAAATACACCAGGAACAAGAGAATATGTAAATTACTATTGTAATGGTAAGGAAAGTGGAAACGTACAAAACGCTTTAGCAAACCAATTAAATACTAGAAATAGCAAAGAATTTAAAGATAATGTATATATGAATGCTGAAACTCCAAATATGGTTGCTGAAATAGAATATGACAGACAAGAAAGTAATACAAATGACAATGGAGGAAGCAACATAGGTGAGAGCAATTATGATAAATCAGGACATTATGTAGTACCAGTAAGTTTCGGTTTACAAGAAAGAGCAAAAGCACAACTAAAAGTTACCAAGGAAGTTGAAAATGTACAAGTAACATTAGCAAATGGTTCAATATTATTTGATGCATCTGGTAGAGCAACAAACGTTTTATGGCAAGGACATAAAGCTCATGGACCAGATAAGGAAAACACATATAAAGAAAATGACAATTACAAAGATAAATTATTAAGACAACCAGAGGTAAGAACAAACTCAACTGAAAAAGGTAAAATCCAATTAACAATGGACGAAGAATTAATGCATGGAGCAAACTTAAAGGTAACATACAAAATAAGCATTGCAAACATTGGTGAAGTTGATTATAAAGACAAAGAATTCTACTATTTAGGAAAAGAAAGTAACGCAGGAACTAATATAGTATATACAAAATCAAATTCAATTATAGATTATGTTGGATTTAAGGCTGGAGATGGCAACAACTTAACAAGAAACAATTTACAATTCTATGCAAAAGACAATGATACAGCTTGGAAAGTAGTATCTGTAGATGACCTTGTTAACCAAGGAATTATAGACAAAAATCTAACAGACAAAGCTAAATTATACACAACGATAATTAAACAAGATTTTGATAAAGAATTAAAACCAATATTGGTAGATGCAGATAAAGACAAAGCAAATAGCGTAATTACTACAAAATTAGTATTAACTCAAACGCTTACAGCAGATAGCAAAAATGATGATAAATCGTATGATAACATCACAGAGCTTGTATCAACAAGCAATACAGTAGGTAGAAGAATGGCATATTCAGTGGTTGGTAACCAAGACCCAACAGCTGAACCTGCAGAGATTGATGCAGATGATGCACAAACAGTAACAATATTACCACCATTTGGACAAAAGAATATCTACTATGTATTAGGAGCTGCAATTGCAGTAATCTTAATAGCAGGCGTTGTTGTAACAATAAGAGTTATAAAAAAGAAATAATTTCTTAAGAAATAAAATAGTACTATAGAGATTTCTATAGTACTATTTTTTGGCTTTGTAAATTACTAATTATACAATTGATATTGATAATTTAAATTTTTATGATATAATAAAACAAAAATAAAAAAATGATTTTTAAAAAAATAGAAAAATAAGATAAAATAATTATAACGAAAATACTATAAAATAATCAGAAAACGCTGAAATACAAGGGAAATATAAGAAAAAGCAATAATAGATAAAAATAAAAAATAAAGCAAAAAACGAATAAAAAGCAAAAAATCATTTTTTGCAAAAATGTAATAAAAATGTAACAATTATATTAAGAAAAAATAAAATATAAAAATACAATCCGCTAAAATCAGGGCTTATAGGAAAAACATTGTCAAAAAAACAAGAAAATAAATAAAAATGACAAAAAATACCAAACCGCAAATACATTGGTACTAAAGGAGTCTATGGAATGAATAACATAAGAAATATAACTTTGACATTATAAAAAATATAATATAATATTTAAGCACGTTAACAAAAGAGACAATATAGCTAGTGCAAAATATTTAAAATAAAAGTAAATAATTAATAATGCATATAGATATAAAGTTTTAAGACTATAAAAGAAATACGGGGAGGAAAACATGAAAGTAATTAAAAGAGACGGAAAGATTGTAGATTATAATCCAGAAAAAATAAGAATAGCAATAAAAAAAGCAAATAATGAGGTGCAAAAAAAAGAAAAAGCAACAGATGAGGAAGTATCGGAAATAATATCTTACATAGAAGATTTAAAGAAAAAGAGAATTCTTGTAGAAGATATACAAGATATAATAGAAGAAAAATTAATGGAAATAGGCAAATACCAACTAGCAAAGATATATATCACATATCGTTATACAAGAGCTCTAGTAAGGAAAGCAAATACAACTGATCAATCTATAAAAGAATTAATAGAAGGTGAAAACGAATACTGGAACAATGAAAACTCTAATAAGAATGCAAGAGTTGTAACAACTCAAAGAGATTATTTAGCAGGAATAACAAGCACAGATATAACAAGAAGATTTTTGCTTCCAGAAGATGTTGTAAAAGCCCATGATGAAGGAATAATACATTTCCATGATGCAGACTATTTTGCACAAAATGCTTTACACAATTGTGATTTAATAAATTTAGAAGATATGTTGCAAAATGGAACAAATATAAATGGAGTAATGATAGAAAAACCTCATAAATTTTTAACAGCAATGACTATTGCAACACAAATAATAACAGCAGTTACATCTAGCCAGTATGGGGGAGCAACAGTTACAATGACACATTTAGCACCATTTGTAAGAGATAGTTACAATAGATATTTAAAAAAATATCAAGAAAGAAAATTAACAAAAGAACAATGCGAAAAATTTGCTAAAGAAGATTTAGCAAAAGAAATAAAAGATGGAGTTCAAACATTTCAATATCAAATAAATTCTATGACTACGACAAACGGACAATCCCCATTTTTAAGTGTTTGCTTTTATTTAGGAGAAACAAAAGAGTACAAAGAAGAATTAGCAATGATTATTGAAGAATTCTTAAAACAAAGAATTCAAGGTATGAAAAACGAAAAAGGAGTATATATAACACCAGCCTTCCCAAAATTGTTATATGTGCTAGAAGAAGACAATATACATGAAAATAGTAAATACTGGTATCTAACAGAACTTGCTGCCAAATGTACAGCAAAGAGAATGGTTCCAGACTACATATCTGAAAAGAAAATGCTAGAACTAAAGAAGGATAAAAATGGCAATGGAAATTGCTACCCATGTATGGGATGTCGCTCATTCTTAACACCTTATGTGGATCCAAAAACAAATAAGCCAAAATATTATGGAAGATTTAATCAAGGAGTTGTTACAATCAATTTAGTAGATGTTGCATTATCTTCAGGAAAGGATATAGATAAATTTTGGAAAATATTTGAAGACAGGTTAGAATTATGTCATAGAGCATTACAAGTTAGACATGAAAGGCTAAGCAAAGCTACGAGTGATGTTGCTCCTATATTATGGCAACACGGAGCGTTAGCTAGACTTCCAAAGGGAGCAAGTATTCACCCACTATTACATGGGGGATATTCTACAATATCTCTTGGATATGCAGGACTATATGAATGTGTAAAATACATGACAGGAGATAGCCACACAGACCATGGAAAAGGCGAAAAATTTGGATTAGAAGTAATGCAAAAATTAAATGATAAATGCAAAGAATGGAAAGTGGCCGAGGATATAGATTACAGTGTATATGGAACACCAATAGAATCTACAACATATAAATTTGCTAAATGTTTACAAAGGAGATTTGGTAAGATAAAAGGAATTACAGACAAAAACTATATAACAAACTCTTATCATGTACCAGTATTTGAAGAAATAGACGCTTTTTCTAAATTAAAACTTGAAAGCGAATTCCAAAGATTAAGCCCAGGTGGAGCAATATCTTATGTAGAAACACCAAATCTACAAAATAATCTAGAAGTGGTTATACAAATTATCAAATTTATATATGATAATATAATGTATGCAGAATTAAATACGAAATCAGATTATTGCCAAAAATGTGGATTTGATGGAGAAATATTAATAGATGAAAATCTAGAATGGTATTGTCCAAATTGCGGAAATAGAGATCATTCAACATTAAATGTAGCGAGAAGAACTTGTGGATATATAGGAAGCAATTTCTGGAATAAAGGAAGAACACAAGAAATAAAAGAAAGAGTACTTCATATAGATAATAAAGATGATGACCAAAAATGCACAAAAGACTGCGAATGCAAAGAACATAAAAAAGAAGTAGTAGCAGTATGTTAAGAAAAATCACAAGAGGTGGAACTAACAATGAGATATAATAAAATTAGAAAAATGGATATAGCTGACGGACCAGGAGTAAGAGTGTCTATATTTGAACAAGGTTGCACATTTAATTGCAAGAATTGCTTTAATCCAGAAACACACGATTTTTCTGGAGGAACAGAATTTACAGATGAAACAATAGACAGGGTATTAGAGCTATGCGGACAAGACTATATAGAGGGATTATCAATATTAGGTGGAGAACCGATGCACCCAAAAAATATAGAAGGAACTACAAAACTTGCAAAAAGTTTTAAGGAAAAATATCCAAACAAGAATTTATGGATATGGTCTGGATTTAAATTTGATCAAGACTTAAAAGATAAAGAGGTACTAAAATATGTAGATGTTTTAGTAGATGGGCAATATGTAGATGAGCTACATAATCCAACATTAAAATGGAGAGGCTCATCAAATCAAAGAGTAATAAATGTACAAGATAGTTTAAAAGCAAATAAAGTAATTTTATTAAATACTTAAAAACAGGGTAGATGAGAAAAGTGGAGTGAACCAAAATTATTAGATAAAAAAGTTTAATAAGGAGGGTTTACTTCATTTTTCATCTACATTTAATTAAATGAAAAGAGGGTAAAGAAAGAAGACAGGTCTGAAATAATATCTTATATTAAAAATTGTTGCAATTTTGGAAAAATTTACTTTTTCTATTGACATAAATGGTTTATTAAGTGTATAATAAAAGAAGCATTTGATATTATGGATAGATATCAATAAAAACGGAAAAATTATTAATCTCCAAAGAGATAGTAAGGGTGGTTAATATAAAAAGATTAATTATTAAAAATATTAAATAAAAACAAATAAACTAATTGGCAAAAAAAATATATATTTGCCAATAGCTTTTTTGTTGTCTTTTTTATAGCTATGTAAATTATCAAAAAAGAGGAATTGTTTTTAGAACACTTACGGAAAAAGGAATTTAAAGGAGCAGTGAATTTTTAGTATCCTAAAAGTATCTAACTACAAGAAGGACTTTTTTGAAATCATTATATATTAATTCTGCTTTAATATTTTATATGAGGTGAGTAACTTTGAAGCTAAAGGAAGTAAAACACGAAAAATGCACAAGAAAAACCTTCTCTAAAATAGGCGACTATATTGAAATGCCTAATTTAATTCAAGTACAAAAAGATTCTTATAACTGGTTTATAGAAGAAGGACTAGGAGAGGTATTAAAAGATATTTCCCCTATAGTAGACTATTCTGGAAATTTAGTATTAGAATTTTTAGACTATCACATGGAAGAGAAAACAAAATACTCTATTGAAGAAGCAAAAGAAAGAGATGCAACATATTCTTCAAGATTACATGTAAAAGTAAGATTAATTAACAAAGAAACTGGAGAAATTAAAGAGCAAGAAATCTTTTTAGGAGAATTCCCATTAATGACAGACAGTGCAACATTTATTATTAATGGAGCAGAAAGAGTAATTGTAAGTCAATTAGTTCGTTCTCCATCTTGTTATTATGCATCAGATTTTGACAAAACTGGAAAGAAAATTTACACATCTACTGTTATGCCAATAAGAGGAGCATGGCTTGAATATGAAACAGATAGCAATGATATATTCTATGTAAGAGTTGATAGAACAAGAAAATTACCTGTTACATCTTTATTAAGAAGTATAGGTATTATTACTGATGACCAAATACTAGAATTATTTGGAAATGATCCAAAAATAAAAGCAACTCTTGATAAAGATCCTGTAAAAACTCAAGCAGAAGCTTTAATCGAAATATATAAAAAATTAAGACCAGGAGAACTTCCAACAGCAGATGCTGCAAGAAACTTATTTAATGGTTTGTTTTTCGACAACAGAAGATATGACCTTGCTAAAGTTGGAAGATACAAATTTAATAAGAAATTAAGACTTGCAACAAGAATTGCAGGACAAGTTGCTTATGAGGATATTGTAGATCCTCAAACAGGGGAAGTTTTAGTAGAAAAAGGAAATGTAATTTCAGAAGAAGTTGCAGAAGAAATACAAAATTCAGGAATTAACATTGTAGATGTTAATGTAAACGATGCAAAAGTAAGAATTATAGGAAATGGCGTTGTAAATATCCACAAAGTTTTACCAAATGTGAATTTAAGTGACTTACATTTCAAAGAAGATGTAAATTATAATGTATTAAAATCTATAATTGATACAACACCTGAAGAAAAACTTCATGACGTATTAAAAGAGAGATATAAAGAATTAGTACCTCTAACAATAACAACAGAAGATATGATTGCATCTATAAGCTATTTATTGAATTTAGATTATGGAATTGGACAAATAGATGATATAGATCATTTAGGAAATAGACGTATCAGATGTGTTGGGGAATTATTACAAAATCAATTTAGAATTGGTTTAACAAGACTAGAGAGAGTTGTTCGTGAAAGAATGACAATACAAGATTTAGACTCTGTAACACCTCAAACATTAATAAACACTAAACCAATAACATCGTCAATAAGAGAATTCTTTGGAAGTTCTCAATTATCACAATTTATGGATCAAACAAACCCATTATCAGAGCTTACACATAAAAGAAGAATTTCTGCATTAGGACCAGGAGGACTTTCAAGAGAAAGAGCTGGATTCGAGGTTCGTGATATTCACTATACACATTATGGAAGACTATGCCCAGTAGAATCTCCAGAAGGACCAAACATTGGACTTATATCTGCACTTTCTTCGTTTGCTATGATAGATGAATATGGATTTGTAGAAACTCCATATAGAAAAGTAGACAAAGAAACAGGAAAGTTAACAGATATTGTAGAATATATGCCAGCTGACGAAGAAGATAAATACATAATAGCACAAGCATCTGAACCAATAGACAAAGATGGAAAATTTGTAAACAAAGTAATAAAAGTTAGACATAGAGAAGAAATCACAGAGGTTCCAGCAAGCAAAGTTGATTATGTAGATGTTTCACCAAAGCAATTAGTATCTGTTGCAGCTGCTATGATTCCATTCTTGGAGCATGATGATGTTAAGCGTTCTTTAATGGGATCTAACATGCAAAGACAAGCTGTTCCGCTTCTTATACCAGAAGCTCCAATTGTTGGTACTGGTATGGAATATAAAGCAGCACGTGATTCAGAAATTACAGTTACAGCAAAAAATGACGGAGTTATAGAAAAAGTAACTGCTGACGAAATTATAGTAAGAAATAAGAAAAATGAGTTAGACACATATAAATTACGTAAATTCAAGAGAACAAATGGTGGCACATGTATTAATCAAAGACCGGTTGTTCAAAGAGGAGAAGTAGTAAAAGCTGGAGATATTCTAGCTGATGGACCTTCTACACAAAATGGAGAAATGGCTCTAGGAAGAAATGTTCTTATAGCTTTCTCAACTTGGGAAGGATACAACTACGAGGATGCCGTGTTAATTAGTGAAAGGTTAGTTAAAGAGGATGTATATACATCAATTCACATAGAAGAATATGATTGTGAATGCCGTGATACAAAATTAGGACCAGAAGAAATAACTCGTGATATTCCAAATGTTGGTGATGATGTACTAAAAGACCTAGATGAAAACGGTATTATAAGAATAGGTGCAGAAGTAAGACCAGGAGATATATTAGTTGGTAAAGTTACTCCAAAAGGAGAAACAGAATTAACAGCAGAGGAAAGATTACTTCGTGCAATATTTGGTGAGAAATCTAGAGAAGTTAGAGATACATCACTTCGTGTACCACATGGAGAGGCTGGAACAATAGTAGATATAAAAGTATTTACTAGAGAAAATTCAGAAGAATTAGCTCCTGGAGTAAATCAAGTAATTAGATGTTATATTGCGACAAAGAGAAAAATATCAGTTGGTGATAAAATGGCTGGACGACATGGTAATAAAGGTGTTATATCAAGAATATTACCAGAAGAAGATATGCCATTCTTACCAGATGGAACACCAGTAGATATAGTACTTAATCCAATGGGTATTCCTTCTCGTATGAATTTAGGTCAAGTTCTTGAAGTTCATTTAGGTATGGCAGCAAGAGCATTAGGATGGAAAGTTGCAACACCAGTATTTGATGGTGCAAAAGACTATGAAATAGAACAATTACTAGAAGAAGCAGGACTTCGCAAAGATGGTAAGACAGATTTATATGATGGAAGAACTGGAGAGAAATTCATAAAACCTATAACTGTTGGTGTTATGTATATGATGAAATTACACCATTTAGTAGATGATAAAATACATGCTCGTTCAACAGGACCTTATTCATTAGTTACACAACAACCTTTAGGTGGTAAAGCACAATTTGGTGGACAACGTTTCGGAGAAATGGAGGTTTGGGCATTGGAGGCTTATGGTGCTGCATATTCTCTTCAAGAGATGCTAACTGTTAAGTCAGACGATGTTGTAGGACGTGTTAAAACTTATGAAGCTATTGTTAAAGGTGAAAATATTCCAGAGCCAGGAGTTCCAGAAGGATTTAAAGTATTAGTGAAAGAACTTCAATCATTAGGATTAGATATTAAATTATATACACATGACAATAAAGAAATAGAATTAAAAGAAGATATAGATGATGCTGTAAGCTTCAGTAATATAGAAAACAGAACACTTAATGAGGATAACGTAATAGATGAAAATGAGTTATCTGATGGATATACAGAGGAAGATGAAGAACTAGAAGAAGACGAAGTAAACGATGAATCTATATTTGAAGATATCAAAAATGAAGATGAAGAAAATGACGGAATATTAGATGATGAAGATATATTCGATGAATAAGAGCTGTTATAGAATAAGAAATTAAATTCTTATTCTATAGAGCCTAAATAAAAAGTATAATCCAGGGGGGCAAAAATAGTGGATGAATTAGAAAACTTTGATAAAATGAAAATCGGCATAGCTTCTGATGAACAAGTTAGAGAATGGTCACACGGAGAAGTAAAAAAGCCAGAAACCATTAATTACAGAACATTAAAACCAGAAAAAGATGGTCTATTTTGTGAAAAAATATTTGGACCAACTAAAGATTGGGAATGCCATTGCGGTAAATATAAAAGAGTTAGATATAAAGGTATTGTCTGTGATAGATGTGGAGTTGAAGTAACAAAATCTAAAGTTAGAAGAGAAAGAATGGGACACATAGAGCTTGCTGCTCCAGTAGCTCATATTTGGTACTTTAAAGGAATTCCTAGTAGAATTGCATTAATGTTAGATGTATCTCCTAAAGCTTTGGAAAAAGTTATATATTTTGCTTCATACATAGTAACAGATAAAGGTTCTACAACTTTATCTAAAGCTCAAATATTAACAGAAAAAGAGTATGTTGAGGCCCAAGAAAAATTTGGTAGAGGTTCATTTAAAGCAGAAATGGGAGCAGAGCCTATAAAGGAACTATTATCAGAAATAGATGTAGAGAAATTATCAGCAAAGCTAAAAAAAGAGTTAGAAAAAGCTAGCGAACAAAAGAAAGCTAAAATAATAAAAAGATTAGATACAGTAGAATCTTTTAGATTGTCTGGAAACAGACCTGAATGGATGATTATGCAAGTAGTACCAGTTATACCACCAGATTTAAGACCAATGGTTCAGTTAGATGGTGGAAGATTTGCAACATCAGATTTAAATGATTTATATAGAAGAGTTATAAATAGAAATAACAGATTAAAAAGATTACTAGAACTTGGAGCTCCAGAAATAATTGTTAGAAACGAAAAGAGAATGCTTCAAGAATCTGTAGATGCATTAATAGACAATGGAAGACGTGGAAGACCTGTAACAGGAGCTGGAAACAGACCATTAAAATCATTGTCAGATATGTTAAAAGGAAAACAAGGAAGATTTAGACAAAACTTACTTGGAAAACGTGTTGACTATTCAGGACGTTCAGTTATAGTTGTTGGACCAGAATTAAAAATATATCAATGTGGTGTGCCAAAAGAGATGGCAGTAGAACTATTTAAACCATTTGTTATGAAAGAATTAGTAGGACGTGGAATAGCACATAATATTAAAAATGCAAAAAGAATGGTAGAAAGATTGCGCCCAGAAGTTTGGGATATATTAGAAGATGTTATAAAAGATCATCCAGTTCTATTAAACCGTGCACCAACATTACACAGATTAGGTATTCAAGCATTTGAGCCAGTTTTAGTAGAGGGAAGAGCTATAAAATTACACCCATTAGTTTGTACAGCATTTAATGCAGACTTTGACGGTGACCAAATGGCTATTCACTTACCACTATCACCAGAAGCTCAAGCAGAAGCAAGATATTTAATGCTTTCTGAAAATAACTTATTAAAACCACAAGATGGTAAGCCAGTAACAACTCCTACACAAGATATGATTTTAGGAAGTTACTACTTAACAATGGACGTTGATGGAGAGTTAGGAGAAGGAACATATTTCTCATCTCCAGAAGAAGCAATAACATCTTTAGTAAATAATGACATTACAATGCATTCAAAAATATTTGTAAGAAGAACTAAAATTGTGAATGGTGTAGAAGTTCATAAAAAGATTGCTACTACAGCAGGTAAGATTATATTTAATAGAGGAATTCCTCAAGATTTAGGATTTGTAGATAGAACTAATCCAGAAAATGATTTAGAGTATGAAATCAATTTCGTTGTATCTAAAAAGAATTTAGGAAAAATTATAGGAAAATGTATAAATGTACATGGATTAAGCAGAACAGCGGAACTTTTAGACTACATTAAAGCAACAGGTTACAAATATTCTACTTTAGGTGCTGTAACAGTTTCTGTAGCAGATGTTCAAGTACCACCTGAAAAGAAAGTAATATTAGAAGATGCTCAAGAACAAGTAGACAATATATTAAAACAATATAGACGTGGTTTAATAACTGATGAAGAAAGATATACACAAGTAATTAAAATATGGGAAAAAGCTACAGATGATGTAAAAGAAGCTATGAAGAAAAACTTTGACAAAGAAAACCCAATGTTCATGATGTCTGATTCTGGAGCCAGAGGTAATCTAGACCAGTTAAAACAAATTGCTGGTATGCGTGGACTTATGGCTAGTACAACTGGTAAAACAGTTGAAATACCAATTAAGTCATCATTTAGAGAGGGACTAGATGCGTTAGAGTACTTTATATCTGCCCATGGAGCTCGTAAGGGTCTTTCTGATACAGCTTTAAGAACAGCAGACTCTGGATACTTAACAAGAAGACTTGTAGATGTTTCTCAAGACATTATTGTAAGAGAAGAAGACTGTGGAACAACAGAAGGCATTGAAGTATTTGATATAAAAGATGGAAACCAGATAATAGAAAAAATGCAAGAAAGATTACTTGGTAGATACCCATTACATGATATAATAGATCCAAAGACTAAAGAATTAATAGTAGATACAAATACACTTATAACAGAGGACATAGCAGATAAAATAGTAGCAGCAGGAATAGACAGAGTAGAAGTACGTAGTGTATTTGGATGCAGAACAGAACATGGTGTATGTGCTAAATGCTATGGTATGGGATTAGCAAGTAGAAAAGAAGTTGATATTGGAGATACAGTTGGTATAATTGCAGCACAATCAATTGGTGAGCCTGGTACACAGCTTACAATGAGAACTATCCACTCTGGTGGTGTTGCCGGCGTTGCAGATATAACACAAGGTCTTCCTAGAGTAGAGGAGCTTTTCGAAGCTCGTAAACCAAAGGGTCTAGCAATAATTACAGAAATTGCTGGAAAAGTTAAAATAAAAGATGACAAGAAAAAGAAAGAAGTTAGTGTAACTTCTAAAGACGATAGTAGAACATATACAATACCATTTGGATCAAAACTAAAAGTAAAAGATGGGGATATATTAGAAGCTGGAGACCAGATTACAGAAGGATCTAAAAATCCTGCAGAGGTTCTTGCTATTAATGGACCTAAAGGTGTATACCAATATCTAATTCAAGAAGTACAAAAAGTTTATAGAAACCAGGGTGTTGATATCAATGACAAACATATTGAAGTTATTGGTAGACAAATGCTTAAAAAGGTAAGAGTCGAAGATAATGGAGATACAGATATGTTTGCAGGTTCTCTAGTAGATATGTACGAATTTGAAGATAAAAACAAAGAAGCTGTAGAAAAAGGTTTAAGACCAGCAGAAGGAAAGAGAGTGCTACTTGGAATTACGAAAGCATCTCTTGCAACAGAAAGTTTCTTATCAGCAGCATCATTCCAAGAGACAACAAGAGTATTAACAGAAGCAGCAATTAAAGGAAAAACTGATGAGTTAATTGGCTTAAAAGAAAATGTAATTATAGGTAAATTAATTCCAGCAGGAACAGGAATGAGAAGATATAAACAAGTTCATATAAGTACAGATGAACAAGAGAATGTAAAAGATGATAATGAAACATCTACAGAATTAGAAAATGTAGAAAAAGTTTCAATCGTTGAAAATTCTACAGAAACATCTGAAGAAACAATAACTGAATAATAAAGAAAAAGGTATGTATACATACCTTTTTTCTTATTGTAATGGTTGATAAGAATCAAACCAAGCCCAATTTTCTTGTACTACAAATGGGTCGCTACTCGAACCAGTTCCAGATAAAATGGTGTCATTTTTTAAATATACAGTAGGTCTTAAATATCCAGGCCAACTATTAGTAGATGGACGAGACAAGAATTCTTTATTGTTCAATCTCCAATATTGCCCACTTTTTGCTGAACATCCTGTCATTGACCATTCATTTCTATTTGAATGATACATCCAAGCAGTATCTGAAAAGACTGATTGATTTTGCTGTTGTGATCTAATATTGTATACTTTTGTACTACTACATGATTTTATATAATCTGATACAGTAGGAAGTGCTAATTTCGATTCCCAAGCTGCAGATGAACCACCTAATAATTTATTTTGTGTCCTTTCCCAATTTATCTCTTTTAAGGTACTTGAATTGCCAGCAATTACAGGCCTGTCAACACCACCGACATAGAATGTTGCAGTTGCAATATGTCCAGAGTCTGAAAAGTCAATATTAAAATCATTGTTGCTATCTCCAACTAAACCACTTGATGCCCAATTTACTAGTTTTGAATATAAAGTAGTTTTATAAAAATCAGCTTGTTCAGATGAACTATCATTTATATTATATCTGTCAGATAATCCGTCAGAATGTGTTATTTTTACACAATCATTTTCTGGAATATTTATAATTCTCCAAGTTGTAGCAGAACTTTTATCTCTGCTTGTATTAGGAAATGTTACGTAGTTATCAACATTTTTACCACTATAGAAATACTTACTAGCAAAAGGAAGTGAAGTATCCTTACCAGTATCTGCATTGTCTTCCCATAAACCTGTACTACTACTTAATCCGGTTCCAACAGGGGTCTGCCTTGCTAGTACATATTTTCCGGCTAATGGCCAACGGATTAATATTTCTCTATCAATAGTAGATGTATTTCCAACTTCATCAGATACAGTGTATGTTACTTTATATCTACCAACTTGGGTAAATGCAGAAGTAGAAGTTATAGTCTGACCATTTCTTGTACAAGTGATTCCTGTGGCTGAAATTCCGCTTTGAGTATCAACTGCATTCATTCCGGTAAGAATATCTACAGGATTATCTACTCTTGTTATTAGTGTTTTAACAGTTTTCTCTGAACCATCTGCATTATATTCTATACTATCTGCAATTGTAAATTCTGGAGGTGTTTTATCTATTTTTGTTATATCAACTACTAAAGGACCAACAATTTGACCATCTGAATCCTTTGCATATATTGTAATGTTATTTGTATTTTGCTCATAAGTCTTTGATGGATTTGTTGACCAAGTCTGTCCTCCATCAAAAGAATATTCTGAAAGTTGTAATTCTTCTGTTTTTGGCACGATAGTAAGAGTAACATCATCTTTAGTCCAATTTATTGGATTTCCAGTTACATCTATTCCTTCGTTTGTTATTGTTACAACGAAACTTTTTGTAAATGTATATGGATAATTTGCAGAAATTGTTACCGTTACAGTTTCTTTTGCTGGGACATTTGTTGTATCTAAACGATTAAATATAATATGTAGTGTAGATGAATTTCTAGCACCACCATCTAAAACTAATGATAATTTATTATTAGTAGCGTCAGTTCCATCAGCAGAGAAAGTATAATTTTTATTATCTATAGAAATTGTATATTTTATATTTTCTATTGTATAATTTTGGTCTACATAGTTATGAAGTGTTAAATCAATATTTGCAGTATTATTATTATATGGAATTGTCATATCTGTTCCAGTATGGTCAAAGTAAAGAGGAGTAGATGATATAGATAAATTAAGCTGACTTCTTTCCTTATATTGTGCTTTAGAAAGTTGCATAAACCAGATTACACTTATTAATGAAGTTAATATGAAGAAAAAATATATGTATCTTTTCATACCAGCCTCCTAATCTATTTGCTCTGCATCTACAGCAATATTAATTTCATCTGTCAAATTTGCATAAATAACTTCATCTAAACCATTTTGCCATATAATGTCCAATCTATACTTATGTATTTGAGCTTTGCTACTTACTTCTATGTAATTTGATGCATTATTATTAAGAACAATCTCTACAGGATTTGCTTCATCATCTATATTGTACAATTTGTAATTTAAAGGCAAGTTAGCAACACTTGGAGCTTCTATTTTTATTTTATATCTTAATCTTACTTCATTTACTTGAGTAGGATTCTCTAAATCTCCTTTAAAATTCCTTATCTCAAAAGTTGTGCTTTTTACCGTGTTAGGGACAAATTCTGTTATAGAAGTTTGCTGACTTGATAAATCTAAAATATATCTTGCAGCTCTAGCTGCATCTGTAGAAGCCAAAGTACCTTTAAATTTGCCAAATGTAAGACACACTAAAAATGAGGTTGCCACAGCAAGAGAACTTAAGCACGCACTAAATCTAGCATACAATGGATTGTATACTATTAATTCATTCTTTGAATGTTTTCCATTCTTTGGTGCAAAGAATATTACTTTAGTGCTTGCATGTTTTCCTTTCATAGTTTTCCTCATCTTTCTTTTGTTTTTTTGATGCGCTTAATAGTAAGAAAAGTATTATTATAAATATTGTTATTCCAATAGGCGAAGATAAAAATTTAACTATCTTCCCAACATGACTAATTTTATAAACTACTTTACCTTGTATTTGCGATAAGCTTACAGGATCATCATCTACATTGTTACTGTCACCTTTTGTATAAAATTTATTTTCCTCTATTTTTATAATTCTATGTGTTACTAAAGAATTTTCTGACTGAAATGTTATAATATCATTTTCTTTGTAGCTATCTTCTTTTATTATTATTAAGTCATCCACGTAAAGTTCTGGAGCCATACTTCCAGAGATAACTATTAGTGCTGAGTATCCAAAAACTTTAACCAGATTTTGTTTTTTTACAACTTTTATATAGAAGATATACGAATTAAGTAATATAAATATTATTGTAAGAAATACTAATATTGCGTTAATAAATTTCTTGACTATTTCCATAGACTGTCACCCTCAAGTTTTGAGTATATATCAAGATATACTGTATATGTAGCTAGTCCGTCTTTTGCAATTTCTGAATCATTATTAGAATCTTCCCATTTCCATTCTAATGTGTAAAGCTCTTGAGAATTCTTTAAAACATAGATATTATCTAATTTCATTTGGTCTATTGTAACATAAGAGTTTTCAGTTCCAATTACATAAACATTATTCATTTTTAATCTATATTTCATATTTATGTCTTCGGTGTTTTTATCTGTCATACTAAATTTATAATATACTGGCTGACTTGTTGTATTTTGAATAATAAATGTGTATGATCCAGATTGACCTGGCCATATTATTTTTTCTCCATGTTTGTTTAAATATTCAAATAAATTAATATTTTCATTTTTGTACCAGTCTTTTCCTTCACTTGTGACACTAATTACCTTTGTTTCGTATGGATTATATATAGCCATATTGAATACGTTTAGTATGTAAGCAACAATTAAAGTTAAAACAATAAATATTATAATGACACTCCAAATTAAGATTTTCCATCTTCTAGTGTATTTTTTGTTTAAAGCATCTATATCTATGTATACTTGTTGTTTGTTTTGAACTTTATTGCTTTTAGTGGAAGGATTAATTGGTTTTTGCTTTGTTATTGCTTTTGGTTCGTCTTTAGTAATCATAACTATTTCTCCTTCTAAAGTCCCTTGCAAAAGAAATATATTATTATATTTCTTTTGCAAAGAGCTTAAAGCTCTTTGTATTATATTGTTATTTATCTAATTGTGTAACATCGCATTTAACTTTTAATTCAACAGTTGCTGATCCTGCTTTTCCTAAAGTAGTATCAGAAGAATCAGTTTGTGTTGTACCATCACCAGTAAATGCCCAAGCCCATCCTAAAGATATAGTTGATGTACCATTTTGATCTACTGATTCAGCATTACCAACTGCTTCAGTTAATTTAGATAAATCGCCAGCTACAGTTACTTGGTCAACTGAATCATCATGTAATTTAACTTTAGAACCTTCAGGCAATACACTTGAATAATATTTATTATTGTATTTGTATACGATTGGAATATTGCCAGCATTTGTTTCTGTTAATGTAAATCCTGCAGATATTTTAACTTCACTTTTATTTGTTAATTCTACATTAATAGATCCTTCAGAACCAGGAGCTACTAATTTTTTACCATCATTAGCTGAATTGCCAAGTATACCAGTATCTGCAACAGAGTCAAATAGCTTTAAAGTTTTAGTATCTCCATCACCAGTCATTCCAGATAGAGTATATTCAAATTTTGCAACTCTAGCTGTGTCTGTACCAGTTACACTTTCAACATATTTTGCAAGTGTTCCAGATATAACACTCATTGTAACAACTGCTAGTAAAAGAACTAATAGAGCTAATCTTAAAGTTTTATTTTTCATTTGTTTATTCACCTCCTCTTATGTAATTTTTTTTATTTATTAATTGCTTTTATTTTTTAAGCAACAAATAATAACTTAAATTATGTTTGCAATATTTTTAGCAATAATTTCTACTGTAATTGCAAAGTACGTATATTATTCTTTTTTATCTTTCTTTAATTCTTGTAATTCTCTTTCTAATTGTTCTTGTTTTTCTCTTTGTAATTTATTATCTTTTCTTCTTTGTGCAACATCAGTTATCATAAATAATATAAATGGTATTGAAATGAATATTACTGCACCTAATGTTGTTTGTAAAAACATTGCAAAATTTCCAAGTTTTGCAATTCTACCTATGTAAATTCCCTCTACAGAGCCTGGACTTACTAAATTTCTATCTTCTGTGTTGTTATTATCACCTTTTGTTACAAATAATTTTTGACCATTTTCTTTTTGTATATCTATAATCCTGTGAGTAATAACAGAAGAACCACTTCTAAAAGCAATTACATCTCCCTTTTTTAAATCTTGAGCATTACATTCTTTAATTATTACAATATCTCCTGTCATAATTGTTGGCTCCATAGAACCTGATAGTACAATAAATGGTTTATAACCAAAAATGTCTGGCGCTTGGTCCGGATGCATGTAAGATTTTACGATTAATGTTGTGTTTACTAATAGTAAAGGCAAAAATATTATTAAGATTATTATTCCTAATATATTGATTTTTGAATTTTGATTTTTTTTCATGAGTATATCTCCCTTTATTTTATACAATACTATTGTAATTTTATATTACAATTTTATTGTATACTTTTTTGTAGAAAAAAGTCAATATATTTTATTAAATTCCATAAATTTCTAAAAATCATCCAATAGGATCAAAAAACGCCAAAAATAAACAAATTCTTGAGGTATAAGTGTAAGAAATTATTATTTATAAAATAATAGTAATAAAATATTTTTAAATTCATATATTGAAAATAAAGTTTTAGATGTGAAAGAGGTATTTTTATGCTTGTTTTTAATAAAAGAAGAATAGTTTTTTTAACAATGAGTATTATAACTCCAATAATGATTTTTACAATTCAAACTACTTCTCAAAAATTAAATAAAAATAAAGCATCAATAGAAACAATGTCGGTTCCAGTAACATCAAAAACAATAGTATTAGATGCGGGTCACCGGAGGAGAAGATGGCGGAGCTGTGAGTAATAATGGGGTAAGTGAGGCGTCTATTAATTTAAAAATAACTCTAAAACTTCAAAATTTATTAGAACAAAGTGGTGCAACAGTAATACTTACAAGATCTGATGAGAATGCAATATATGATTTAAATAAAAAAACTTTAAGAGAAAAGAAAAATTCGGATATAAAAAACAGAGTAAAAATAGGAAATTCTGCAAGTGCAGATGTTTTTGTAAGCATACATCTAAACAAAATTCCACAAGAACAATATTATGGATGGCAGACTTTTTTTAAAGAAGGAAATGAAAATAGTAAAAAATTGGCTACAAGTATACAAAATAACTTAAATGTAGCAATACAAAAAGAAAATAATAGAGTACCATTAAAAATTAATAATGTTTATATAATAAAACATGTAGAGATTCCAACATGTATTGTAGAGTGCGGATTTTTATCTAATCAAGAAGAAGAAAAACAATTACAAAACGAGGAATACCAAAATAGATTAGCTTGGGGAATTTATAATGGAATAATGGATTATTTTGATAGTTAATTAAGAAAGGCAACTTTTATGTTTAGAAGAGGTAAATTTTAGTTAACCAGAGAAAAATTAATAATAAAAATATGTAGAAAAATGTTGAAAAAAATCTTTTTATATGATATTCTATTTATGGATATAAATATTAAGTTTTACTTAATAAGTCTAAAAAATATGAAAGGGGAAAAATATGGACTATTCATCATTATATTCAACAGACTATACTTCAGTAGCTTCAAATGCTGATTCAGTAGCAACTTTGGGAGCTACCGCAATGTTATCTTCTTTAATTGCAACATATGGTATTATCATGCTAGCAGTGTATGTTTTAATTATAATAGCACAATGGAAGATATTTGAAAAAGCTGGAGAAAAAGGCTGGAAATCATTAATACCAATTTATAATGTAGTAATATTATTTAAAATTTCTGGATTATCTCCATGGTTAGTATTAATTTATCTAACAGCAGTTATTCCAGTTGTTGGTTATATTGCCGTATTAGTAATGTCAATAATATTAATGGTTAAGCTTGGTCAAGCATTTAACAAATCAAGTGGTTTCATTGTTGGACTTATATTATTAACTCCAATATTTGAAATGATATTAGCATTTGGTTCATCAGAATATGTAGGAAATGGTACTGTAGTTTCTACAGCTGCAGAAGTTCCAAATGATGACTCAAACAAACCTAATAACAATGTAGAACAATAATTAAATAAACGAAATGTATAACTTTTCCACTTCTTGGAGAAAATATGTGAATAACATAGTTCCAAGGAGTGGATTTTTTTGAAAGAAAAAAGAAAATTAAATATAAAAGGAGCAGTTTTGGATAAAAACCAACTTGCAAATTATTTAGAAAAAATTGCTTCGGACCATATACTAGCGGATAAATCTAGTAAAGACACATACCCTTTACCAAGGCTTAAAGAAAATTTTTTTGTGATAAAAGAAGTTTATAAATTATTAAATGAACAAATAAAACAAGGAATATCAATACATCCAGCAGGAGAATGGATATTAGATAATTTATATGTAATAGAAGAAGTGGTAAAAAGTATAAGTAAAGAGTTGACTTTGCAAAAATATACAGAATTTTTGGGGCTTGCTAATGGAAGATATAAAGGATTTGCAAGAATTTATGTACTAGCAACAGAGATGGTAGCTTATACAAATGGAAAAATAGATTCAGAAAATTTAGAAGAAATGCTTAAAGCATATCAAAATAAGAAAACGCTTAGCATGAATGAAATATGGAATATAGGAATGTTTATACAAATAGCATTAATAGAAAATATAAGAGAAATTTGTGAGACGATTTATGCATCCCAATTACAAAAATACAAAGTTGAAAATATTTTGGCAAAATTTTTTGAAGAAGAAAAAAAGAAAAATAGAGTATTGCAATTAAACAAAATATCATTAATAAAGACAAATAGAATGAAAAACGCGTTTATAGAATATATGTCTTATAAATTGAAAAAGTATGGAAGTCAAGCTTATGGATATTTAAAAGTTCTAGAAGAAGAGGTTGAGAAAACAGGAAACAGTATTTCAGAGGTAGTAAAAAAAGAGCATTTCGATATAGCTTTAAAAAAAGTAGCAATAGGCAATAGCATTGTAACACTAAAAAATATGAGTAGAATTAATTTTTTGGAGATATTCGAAAAAATAAATTGTGTTGAAGATATTCTTAAACAAGACCCGATTTGCCAATATGAGAAAATGGATTCAGAGACAAAAACATATTATAGAAATACTATTGCAGAAATATCAAAGAAAACAAAAATATCGGAGATATATATAGCTAAAAAATGTTTAGAGTTAAGCCTTAAAGCAAAAGAAAGAATAGAGAATAATGAAATAAAAAACATAAAAAAGATGCATATAGGATACTATCTAATATCAGATGGAAAAGAAGAATTATTAAATAGCTTATCAGATAAAAAAATAAAATTAAAAAGCACCAAAGAAAAAGTAAATTGCTATATATTATCTATATGGCTAACATCTATAATTGTTTCTTTAATTATAGTAGTAAAATTTTATATGTTATTAACAAACATAAATATATTTGCAAACATTATATTTTCAGCTTTATTATTTACAATTTTAGTAATACCTATAGAAAATATAGTATCAAAAACAATTCAATATGTATTAAGTAAAATAGTAAAACCAAAACTAATACCCAAGATAGATTTCCACAATCAAATACCAGAAGAATATAGCACTATGGTGGTAATTCCAACTATTTTAAAAAGTAGAGAGAAAGTTCAAGAATTAATGGAAAAGTTGGAGGTTTATTATATAGCAAATAAAAGTGAAAATTTGTATTTTACATTACTTGGAGATTGTAGCGCTGGAAGTAAAGAAGTAGAGAGTTTTGATGGGGAAATAATAAATGAAGGTATAAATCAAGTAAAGAAACTAAATGAAAAATATGGAAATAAATTTAATTTTGTATATAGAAAAAGAATATGGAATGCAAATGAAGAATGTTATATGGGATGGGAAAGAAAAAGAGGATTATTAAATCAATTCAATGAATATTTACTAGGAAATATAAAAGATCCATTTAGAATTAACACTCTAGAAAATGAGGAATTTAAGCCTAATGTAATAAAAAAGAATTGGGCAAAAATAAACGCTCGTAAGATTAAATATATTATAACACTAGATTCAGATACGGATTTAACTTTAAATTCTGGACTGAAATTAGTAGGAGCTATGGCACATATACTAAATAAACCGACGTTAAACGAAAAAGAAGATTTAGTAATATCTGGTCATGCTATAATGCAACCAAGAGTTGGAATTGGCCTAATAGAAAGCAGAAAAAGTATATTTACTCAAATATATGCAGGAGAAGGTGGAACAGACTCTTACACAAATGCAATATCAAATATCTATCAAGATAACTTTGATGAGGGAATTTTTACAGGAAAGGGAATATACGATTTAGAGATTTTCTCTAAAGTATTAAATGATGAAATAAGAGAAAACGCAGTATTAAGTCATGATTTACTAGAAGGAAACTATTTAAGATGTGGACTTGCTTCAGATATAATGCTAATGGATGGATATCCAACAAATTACTTAAGTTTTAGAACAAGATTATATAGATGGATTAGAGGAGATTATCAAATTACACCATGGTTAAAAAGCATGATTGTTAATAAAAAAGGAGAGTTAAAACAAAATCCATTAAATTTATTAAGTAAATACAAAATATTTAGTAATATTGTAAGAAGTAAAGAAGAGACAATGGTATTTGCCTTGCTTTTATATGCTTTAATTATTTCTAGTATATTCAAAATTAAATTAGGGTATCTTGCTATAATTGGAATATTATCTATTATAATTCCAACTATTTTAGACGTTATTAATTTAATAATTACAAAAAAAGAAGGAAATATAAAAACTAAAAGATTTGTAAAAACAATAGATGGAATGCACGCTAGTGTGTTAAGAGCAATTATAGATATTTTATTATTACCTGATAAAATGTATTTAGCTATTAAAGCTGAAGTGAAAAGCATTTATAGAATGACAAGAAGCAAAAAACATTTGCTTGAGTGGACTACTTCAGAAGAAGCGGAAAAGATAGTAAAAAAGGACGTTGTATCATATTACAAAAGCATGAGCGCTAATTTAATAATTGGAACATTAGGAATTGTATTTTGCTATATTGCTATGATAGGAACATATTACTCTAACTTATGTGCCTTTGTTTTAAGTATAATGTGGTTAATTGCACCTGCTATTATGTGCATAATAAGTAAAAAGAATGAAGATAGAAATCCACTAAATGAACTAAAAGATGAAGATAAAAAATATATTGTAGATGTAGGATATAAAACGTGGCTATATTTTAAGGAAAACTTGACAAGTAAAGGCAATTTTTTACCACCAGATAATTATCAAGAAGACAGAAATCCAAATTTAATAATGAGAACATCGCCAACAAATATTGGATTAGCATTACTGGCTGTAATGTCAAGCTATGATTTAAAATATGAAAATATAGAAGATACAATTGAGTTATTATATAAAATGTTAAATACAGTTTCTAATTTGGCAAAATGGAATGGACATTTATATAACTGGTACGATATAACAACATTAGAGCCTCTAGTCCCAAGATATATATCTTCTGTAGATAGTGGAAATTTTATTGGCTACTTATACGTACTAAAGCAATTTTTACTAAAGCAAACAGAAAAAAGCCATGTGGAAGATTTGGAGCAAGGTAACAATGGCATAATTTTGAAAATGGAAATAATGATTGAAAATATTAATACAATTATTAATAATACAGATTTTAGTAAATTGTTTGACGAAAAAACCAGATTGTTTTCTGTTGGATTTAATATAGAGGATAACAAATTAACAGATTCATATTATGACTTATTAGCCTCTGAAGCTAGACAAACTAGCCTTATAGCTATAGCAAAAAAAGACGTATCAGAAAAACATTGGTATAACTTAAGCAGAACCTTAACAACAGTTAATAAGTATAAAGGACTTCTTTCTTGGGCAGGAACATCTTTTGAATATTTAATGCCAACTGTAAATATTAAACAATATCCAGGAAGCATATTAGATGAGTCGTGTAAATTTATGATAATGAGCCAGATTGAATATGCTAGAAAATTGGGTATACCATGGGGAATATCTGAAGCAGCATTTAATTTGAGAGATTTGAACAATAATTATCAATATAAAGCTTTTGGAATTCCATGGCTTGGATTGAAGAGAGGGCTATCTGATGAAATAGTGACATCTTCTTATGGTTGTATTTTGGCAATAAATGAGGAAGCAAAACAAGTTATTGATAATCTAAAGATATTGCAAGAAGAGGGAATGTTTAATAAATATGGATTTTATGAATCTATAGATTTTACTCCTGGAAGAACAAAAAACGGGTATGAACCAGTAAAAACTTATATGGCACATCATCAAGGATTAATATTGTTGTCTATAAATAATCTAATGAATAAAAATATAATTCAAAAGAGATTTATGCAAAATCCGGAAATACGTGCAATAGATATTTTACTACAAGAGAAAATGCCAGAAAACATGATAATAACTAAAGAAGAAAAAGAAAAAGTAGAGAAAATTAAATATCAGGATTATGAAGATTATGCTCAAAGAAAATATAATAAAATAAATGAATATTTAAATATCTCTAATGTAATAGCAAATGACGATTATACTATTGTAATGGACCAATATGGTAATGGTTATAGTAAATATAAAGATATACAAATTAATAGATATAAGGAAACTGATGACAGTTCTGAAGGAATAAAATTTTATATTAAAAATATTAGAAACAAAAAAATTTGGACCAATACGTATTCAGCTAATATGAAAAAGACAGATAAATATAATATAATTTTCTCTCCTGAATCTGACAAAATAATAAGAACAGATGAGAATATACAGACAATTACAAAGACTATAATTGATACAGATTCTCCAGTTGAAATAAGGAGAGTGGAATTAAAAAATACTGGAAATATAGAAGAAATACTAGAAGTTACGGGATTTATAGAGCCGATTTTATCTAATAGGATGCAAGATTATGCGCATCGAGCTTTTAATAATTTGTTTTTATCTTATGAATATATAGAAGCAATAAATACAGTACTAGTAAAAAGAAAAGCTCATAGCAATAATGAAAAAGACTTTTATATGGCGGTAAATCTGTATACTCAAGAAAATATAATAGGAGATATAGAATATGAAATAGATAAAGAAAAATTTTTTGGAAGGTGTAACTATAAAATACCAAAAGAAGTGGAAAACTCTATGCCATTTACTAAAAAAATTGGATATACATTAGATCCAATAGTGGCTATAAAAAATACTGTTAAAATAAGGCCAGAAGAAACAATTTATATGGATTTAATTATTTCTGTTGGGGAGGAAAAAGAAAATGTAATAAAAAATCTAGTAAAGTTTATGAATAATGAAAATATAAAGAGAACCTTTGAATTATTAAAAGCAAAAAATGAAGCGGAAAATAGATATTTAGGAATAAAAGGTAAAGATATAGAGGTATATCAAAAAATGCTTTCATATTTATTATTTAGTCCAAAAGTATCTATAAAGGAAAATTATAATAATGAAAACAACAAATATTTAATTTCTGATCTTTGGAAATATGGAATATCTGGAGATTTACCAATAATACTGGTAAAAATAAAAGATGTTAATGATATTGACATTATTAAAGAAGTGTTAAGTGCTCACGAATTTTTTAGAGTAAAAAATATAAAAGTTGATTTGGTAATATTAAATGAGGAAAAAGAAAGTTATGAAAATTATGTAAGAGATGCAATTCAAACTGAAATATTAAATAAAAATATGGCGTATTTATTAAATATTCCTGGAGGAATTTACTGTTTAGATAATATAGATAATAAACAAGATAAAAGATTATTAGAAACAAGGGCAAATTTAGTTATAAATGCAAATTATAATTTGCTTAAAACTCAAATGGAAGAAATAGAAAATAAGATATTAGATAATATAAAGGAAATTGGATATGATGCAAAAAGTGAAAGAGTAATTAATATTGAAGAAGAAAAAGAAGAAATTATTGATGAGAAAGAACTTAAATATTTTAATGAATATGGTGGATTTTCTAAAGATGGCAAAGAGTATTGTATAAAAGTAAATTCAGATGTTACTTTACCAACTGTATGGAGCCATATAATTACAAACAAAGAATTTGGAACTTTAACAACAGAAAGTATGGGAGGATATACTTGGAATAAAAATAGTAAATTAAATAAAATAACAGCGTGGTCTAACGACCAAGTTACAGATACTCCTTCAGAAATAATATATTTAAAAGATATGGACACAGACCAAAAGTGGTCTTTGGGATTTAATCCGATGCATGATAAAAATGATTATTATGCTATTTATGGATTTGGATATGCTAAATACATTCACACTTCGTCAAAAATAAAACAAACTACAGAAATTTTTGTGCCACAAAATGACAATATAAAAATAAATCTTATTACTCTAGAAAATAAAAACCCTCAAAAGAAGAATATAAAATTAATATATTATTTAAAACCAGTAATAGGAGAGGATGAAATAAAAACAAACGGATATATTAACATAAATTTTAACTCTGCATCAAATATCATGTTTATAAAAAATTTGATGAGTGAAAATAAAGATAATCAAATTTTTGTTTCTAGTAGTGAGAAAATTAATTCATATACAGGAAGCAGAGCATCATTTTTTAAAAATTCTACAATAGATAATCCAATTGGACTAGATCAATTGGAATTAAGTAGAGAAAATTCTTTTGGCAAAGATGGAATAGTTGCAATTTCTATGAATGTAAGCATAGAGGCGTTTTCAACAAAAGAAATTGTTTTGATGCTGGGAAGTGCTAATAATAAAGAAGAGTGTCAAGATCTTGCATATAAATATTCAAACATAAGTAATTGTAAGAATGAGTATTTAAATGTTAAAAAATATTGGAGCGAGTTAATAAACAGAGTACAAGTAAATACCCCAATGGAATCTACAAATATCTTATTAAATGGATGGCTAATATATCAATCTATTTGCTCAAGATTATATGGAAGAACAGGATTCTATCAGTCTGGAGGAGCGTATGGCTTTAGAGACCAGCTACAAGATGTAATGGCTATAAAATATATTGCACCAGAAATTACAAGAGAGCAAATACTAAAAAGTAGTAGGCATCAGTTTGTAGAAGGAGATGTAGAACATTGGTGGCATGAAGAAACAAAAAGAGGAATAAGAACAAGAATTTCGGATGATTTATTATGGCTTGTGTATGTTACAGTGGATTATGTATTGTTTACAAATGATTATAGTATTTTAGATGAAGAGACAACATATAAAGCAGGAGAAGTTTTGAAACCAGAAGAAAGTGAAAGATACGACTTGTATTTAGACTCTAATATAAAAGAAAGTATTTACAGTCATTGCATAAGGGCAATAGAAAAATCTTTAAATTTTGGAGAAAATGGACTTCCAAAAATAGGAACAGGAGATTGGAATGATAGCTTTAGTAATGTTGGAAGTAAAGGTATAGGAGAGAGTGTTTGGTTAGGATTTTTCTTGTATGATGTTATAAATAAATTTATACCAATCTGTAGGCGTAAAAACGATGAAACTAGAATAAAAAGGTATGAAGAAATTTTAGAAAAGTTACGAAAGAATTTAAATACTTATGGATGGGATAGTAGATGGTATAAACGAGCCTTTACAGACAATAAAGAAGTTTTGGGAAGTTTACAAAATGAAGAGTGCAGAATAGATAGTATATCACAAAGTTGGGCAACCATATCTGGGGCAGGAGATAATGATAAAAAATACATTGCCATGGAGAGTTTGGAAAATCATTTGGTAGATAAAGAAGTTGGAATTATAAAACTTTTGGATCCACCATTTGAAAAGAGTAAATTAGAGCCAGGCTATATAAAAGCATATCTGCCAGGAACAAGGGAAAATGGAGGACAATACACGCATGCTGCAACATGGACCATAATTGCTCAATCAATATTAAATCTAAATGATAAGGCGTATGAAAACTTTAGGATGATAAATCCAATAGAGCATAGCAGAACAAAAGATGAAAGTACAAAATATAAAGTAGAACCATACGTCATAGCTGCGGATGTATATGGACAAGGCAATTTGGCAGGACGTGGCGGTTGGACTTGGTATACAGGCTCAAGCAGTTGGATGTATATTGCAGGAATAAGATATATTTTAGGATTGAATATTGAAAATGGCTATTTAGTAATAAATCCGCATATACCAAATAAATGGAATGAATACGAAATAAGATATAAATACAAAAATAGCTTGTACAACATTAAAGTTATTAATAGTGGAATAAACAATGAAATAAATGGGGGAAAAGTACAAAAAGTTATCTGTAATAGAGAAGAGATGAAAGAGAAAAAAGTAAAATTAGATGGTGATGGAGGAGTATATAATATAGAAGTAATTATATAATAAGAGATACAATAATGATAAATAGTGCATTTTGAAATAGTAAAGCTTTAATTTAAGGCTTTACTATTTTAGTAATAATAGCAGAAATTAATAATTTGTAATAAATCAGTAATAATCTTGTAAAAAAGCTTTGACAAGTATTAATACTAGAGTTATAATAAAAGCAATTATAAAGTATGGAGGAATTTATTTATGAGAGAGGAAAAGAGACAGTTAAGCAATAGTCCAAGTTCTCAAAAAGGTAGAAGATATTCAGGTTCCAGAAATGAGAGACAAAAGGCGACAAGAGCGCGCTTTGGAGCTTTAGTTGCAGCAGCACTAATTGGAATAGGAGCAGTTACTCCTACTGTAATATCAAACATGGCAAATCAAATTAATTATAGGAAAGATGCAAAAGAAGCTATAGAATGGGTGAATAAAGAAGCAAGTTTTTTAGCTGAAATCGAAAAACAAATGGATATGCAAACAAAAGAAGATAAGCAACAAGTGGAAGACTTACAAGCTTTAACGCAGGCAATTATAAAATATAAAGAATTAGGTCATAAGTCGCATAGAGCGGTAGAAGAAGAGCAAGAATATATAGAGGCATGTAAAAAAATATGCGATTCTAAAAATTTAGTAATTGATACTTATGAAGATGTTATAGCAGCTAATGTAGCGCAAGCATACGGAATTACAAACCCAAAAGAAATAACAATAAGTGACTTTATTGATTCAGAAAACGAACATTCTCCTTCTATAAAGTTACCAAATGGAGAATCTATTGTGCTAAAAGATATTTTCACTTCTTCAAAAGGAACAATGAATAAAGAAACTGGAAAAATAATAAAAGACGCAAGACATCTAATAGATGTAGATGCAACATATGATCAAAGAGAAGTAAAAGATTTGCCAATTGATGATATAGTTGACACATTTGAAAGAGCAACCACACTTGGAGAGGATTATAAATTTTCTGTTAATGAGAAAGGACAATTAGTAGCAGAAAAAGTAGAAAAAGACAAGACACCAGATAAAGATACTCAAACAAATACACCAGTAAAAGATGATGATCAAGAAAGATAAAATTAATAAATAAAGGAGAGAACTTCTATGAAAGAAGAATTAGATCCAAATAAAAAAACAATATTAGTTGTTGACGATGAAAAACCAATTATAGATATATTGGTATATAACTTAAAAAAAGAAGGATATAATACCCTAGAAGCAACTGATGGAGAGATGGGATTAAATGTAGCGTTAGAAGAAAGACCAGATTTAATATTACTAGATGTAATGTTACCAAGAATAGATGGATTAACGGTATGTAAAAGGATAAAACAAACTTACAATGTTCCAATATTAATGATTTCTGCAAAAGATGAGGAGATTGATAAAATTGTGGGATTAGAACTAGGTGCGGATGACTATATTACAAAGCCATTTAGCGTAAGGGAATTAATGGCTAGGGTAAAAGCCAATTTAAGAAAAGTAGAAGAAAAAGCAGAAAATAAACAAGAAAATAGCAAGAATAATAAGATTGTTGTTGGAGATTTGGAACTTGATTTAGAAAAAGTAGAAGTAAGAGTTAAGGGACAAGTTAAGGCTTTAACTCCTAAAGAATTTGAACTTGTAAAATTTTTAGCAATGCAACCTGGAGTTCCTGTAACAAGAGAGGTTTTATTAGAAAAAGTTTGGAATTATGAGTACTATGGAGATATAAGAACAGTAGATGTTACAGTTTGCAGGATAAGAGAAAAATTAGGAGACAGTACTAAAAACTCAAAGATAATAATAAATAAGAGAGGAATTGGTTATTATTTAGCATCTAAATAATATAAAAGTAGAACAATTAAAAAAGGAAAGAGTAATGAAAAATTTACAATATCAAATTTTATTAATATTCTTCTTAATAGGAATTACTATAATATTAGGAATGGGATTCTTTTTTACTAATGTATTAAATCAATCTAATTCTATTGTGTTATCAGAAGGAAATACTATAAGTACACAAGAAATAAACCATCTTACAGAATGGCAAATGAATCAAACTAAAATACTAATATTTATTTCAATATTAGTATTTTCTTGCATTATATTTATTATGGGTATATTTATATCTAAAGTTATCATAATGCCAATAAATAAGTTAATAAAAAATGCAAAGAAAATTGCAAGTGGGGAAAATGTGGAACTTATAAAAATAGATACATCTAAAAAGAAAAGAAAAAATAAGAATACAGATATAGATGCTCTTACTAATATTATTGGAATTATGACAGGAGAGTTAAGGCAAAATCTTACAGAAGTAAATAGGAAAAAGAGAGAGATAGAGGCTATTTTGTTACACATGAATGATGGTGTAATAGCCTTTGACCAAAAGGGAAATGTAATGCATATAAATCCCGCAGCAAAACAATTATTAAATATAGAAAATGAGAATAACTTTAGCCAGATATTTAAAAAATTGAATGTAGAAATAAAAATGGATACAATAATGTATTTAAACAATTTGGCTTCTTCGGAGCAGAAAATAAATGTTGGCGAAAGAACAGTTAATATTTATTTTGCACCATACAAAGATGAAAACGATTTATCTTCAGGAATAATTGCAGTAATACAAGATATTACAGAACATGTAAAATTGGATAATATGAGAAAGGAGTTTGTGGCAGATGTGTCACATGAGTTAAAAACTCCAATAACTTCAATAATAGGATATGCAGATACCCTACAAGATGGAGACTACGATTTAGAAACAAGACAAAAGTTTTTATCAGTTATATCTTCTGAAGGAAGAAGAATGGCTAATTTAGTAAGTGATTTGTTAACATTATCAAGATATGATAATAATAATATGAAGAGAGAGCCAACAGAATTTGATTTAGGAGAACTTGCTAAAAAGTGCCAAGAAAAATTAGAGATAGAAATTGAGAGAAAAAAACAAGAGGTAGAATGCTATGTTACTGCAGATGTACCACCAATTAAAGCTGACAAAGCAGGAATAGAGAGAGTAATTTTAAATGTTTTATCAAATGCAATAAAATATACTCCAGAGGGAGGAGTGATAAAAATTTATGTAGGATTTGTTTATAATGATGCATATATTAAAATAATAGATAACGGAATTGGAATTCCAAAGGAAGATTTATCTAGAGTGTTTGAAAGATTTTATAGAGTAGATAAAGCTCGTTCAAGAGAAATGGGAGGAACAGGACTTGGATTGGCTATAGCAAAAGAAATAATAAATCAAAATAATGGAAGTATAGATATAAAAAGTGAATATGAAAAAGGTACAGAAGTTGTTATCAGAATTCCAGCAATGAAAAAAGAAACGGCTGATGAAAAATCAATATGATTAAAACATATGAAGGGAATGAAATATGATGAGTGAAAAGGCTAAAAATATATTAGAGTGGATAGAATGTATAGTAATAGCTGTTGTGTTAGCTTTATTAATTAGATACTATATAGGAACTCCGACAATTGTAAAAATGAGTTCTATGTATCCAACACTAAAACAAAATGAAAGATTAATACTAAATAGAATACCAAGGACTTTTAAGAAGGTGCCAAACAGAGGAGATATAATAACTTTTGAGGCTCCAAGCAAGAAAGACATAAAAATAGAAGAAGCAGATACAGAGAATCCTGTTGCAATATATAATTACACTCCATCAAATATTATTAGTAAATTTACATATTATGTTTTGGAATGGGGAAAAGATAGTTATATAAAAAGAGTAATAGGACTACCAGGTGATCATGTACAAATAGCAAATGGTAAAGTTTATATTAATGGCGAAGAGTTAGATGAATCTGCATATTTGAAAGATGATGTTGTTACAGATGGATATGGAGGAGCTTTTACAGACATAGTTGTTCCAGAAGGATATATTTTTGCAATGGGAGATAACCGATCTGGATCTTTGGATTGTAGAAGATTTGGCTGTATACCATTAAAAAAATTAGAGGGTACAGTATCTATAAGATTTTGGCCTTTAAATAAATTTGGCCATATACAAAAAGCTGAATAAGGTAAATGAAATTTAATAGTAAAAGGAGAAATATAATTTGAGCTTCAACAATATTATTGGAAATGAAAAAATAAAAAGCTATTTACAAGAATTTATAAACAATAAAGCTATATCACATAGTTACTTATTTTCTGGACAAGATGGAATTGGAAAAAAATTATTTGCAAGGGAATTTGCAAAAATGATTCTTTGCTTATCTGATAATAAGCCATGTAATAGTTGTAGCTCATGCATAAAATTTGATTCAAATAATAATCCGGATTTTTTACAAATAGAGCCTGATGGAAATTCTATAAAAATATCTCAAATAAGAGAAATGCAAAAAAATGTATATGAAAAACCAATATTATCAAATAAAAAAGTTTTTATTATAGATGAAAGTGAAAAAATGACAGAAGAAGCTCAAAACAGCTTACTTAAAACATTAGAAGAGCCACCGGAGTATATGGTAATAATATTAATTTCCTCAAATGAGAATAAATTATTAAATACTATAAAATCAAGATGTTTAAAAATCAATTTTTTAAATATAGACAATGTGGAACTGAAAAGTTATATAAAAGAAAAAGGACTTGATTATCAATTAAGTGAAGACACTTTAAATATATGCAATCGGTAGTATTGGCAGACTTCTAAAAATACTAGAAAATATAGAATTATACAATGAGATTGAACAATCCACTAAAGAATTTTTGGAAGGAAAAATAAAAAATTTAATAGACATGTTTAATAAATTTGATATATTATATAAATCTAAAGATGTAATTTTAGATTTATTAGATTATATGCAATCAATTATCTGTAATTATATAATCGAGAATAAAGAATATGGTCAAAAATATTTAAAATTACCATCAAATATAGAAGAGGCAAAAGCAAAATTGAAATTAAATAATAATTATGACATGTGTATAGATAATTTGTTAATGAGTTTGTTAGAAAACAATTAGTATTTTAAAGAAAGGAGCTTATGATAGAATATATCATATAATAAATATATGAAAACTATAGTAGGAGTTAGATTTAGAAAGCCAGGGAAAGTTTATTTCTTTGATCCAGGCTATATACAATTAAAATTAAATGATAGAGTAGTTGTAGAAACATCTATGGGAGAAGACATTGGTGATGTAGTAATAAAAAATAGAGAAATACCAGATGAGAAAGTTTCTACTCCTCTAAAAAGAGTATTAAGGCTAGCAAACAATAGAGATATTAAACGTTTAGAAGAAAATAAAGTAAAAGAAAAAAAGGCTTTTGAGACATGCCAAAAGAAAATAAAACAACATAAATTAGATATGAATTTAGTAGATGTAGAATATAAATTTGATAATAGCAAAATTATATTTTACTTTACTGCTGATGGAAGGATTGATTTTAGAGAGCTTGTTAAAGATTTAGCTAGTATATATAAAACAAGAATAGAATTAAGGCAAATTGGCGTAAGAGATGAAGTAAGAAAAATAGGTGGAAATGGAGTTTGTGGCAGAGAATTGTGTTGTTGCTCCTTCTTAAATAATTTTGATGTAGTATCAATAAAAATGGCAAAAGAGCAAAGTGCTTCACTAAATCCATCTAAAATATCTGGAAATTGTGGAAGATTGATGTGTTGTTTAAAATATGAGCAGGAAGTATATGAAGAGAAAAATAAAAGACTCCCAAAAGTCGGAGCTATTGTGAAGACTGAAGATGGAGAAGGAGTAATATGCAATGTAGAGACTTTAAAAGAAATGGTAAAAGTACAGTTTGAAAGAGACGGTGCAAAGACATACAAAAGTTATAATGCGTCTGATGTTAAAGTGCTTAAGAATCCAAAGAACAATGAAAACAATATAGACAAAGAGGAATTAGAGAATTTGAAAGAATTACAAAAACTAGAGAAGTTAGAAAAAGAAGAAAGAAAAAATGTAGACAATAATCAAGATGAATATTAAATAAATAAAAAAATATATATACTAAAAAAGACTTAAATTAAATTTAGGTCTTTTTTAGTATAATTTTATTCTTCAACTGGTGCTTCAACAGGGCAAACACTTGCACATGTTCCACAGCTGATACACATTTCAGGGTCAATTTCATATTTTTCACCTTTTTGAGCTATACATGAAACAGGGCAGTTAGCTGCACAAGCTCCACAAGCTATACATTTATCTGTAATTTTATAAGCCATTATTTTCACCACCTTTTACACAATAATAGAATCGGAAAATCGCCCAGAAGGGACGCCCTTTTTTGGGCGAAATAATTTTTTCCTTGTTGTTTTATTATATATTTTCGCCCAAAAAAGGGCGTCCCTTCTGGGCGAAAATATTATTCAACAGTTTTATTTGTCATTTCTTCTAAATCTAGTAATTCTTGCCAACGTTTATCTACTTCTTCTTGGAAAGATTTTATCATCCATTCATTACCAGGTTTAAACATGTGTTTAAAACGTTTTTGTGGACGTAAGAATTCTTCTACTGGTAATTTTTTAGCAGGTTTATATGTAATATGGAATACACCATCAACAACTTCATATAAAGGCCAATAGCAAGTATCAATTGCAAGTTTATTAATCTTCATTAAATCTTCTGTTGGATAACCCCATCCACGAGGACAAGGGGCCAATACATTTAAGAAAGTTGCACCTTTTGTATAAATTGCTTTTTCAGATTTTTCATATAAATCTTTAAAGTTTGCAACTGCAATACTTTGAGCAACATAAGGTAAATGATGAGATGCCATAATCAATGTTAAATCTTTTCTTGATTGCATTTTGCCAGGGATAACACTTCCGGCAGGAGATGTTGTTGTATCAGCAAATCTTGGGGTTGCTGATGAACGTTGGATACCTGTATTCATATATGCTCCATTATCATAGCATACATAAGTCATATCATGACCTCTTTCCATTGCTCCAGAAAGAGATTGAAGACCAATATCATAAGTTCCACCATCGCCACCAAATGCAATAAATTTTGTTTGTTCTCCATCTTTCTCTACAAGTTTACCTTGCTTTACCAAAGATTTGTAAGCGGCTTCTGCACCTGAACATGTAGCACCAGCACACTCAAATGCTGTGTGTATATATGAATCTGTCCAAGCTGTATATGGATATAGACAAGTAGAAACTTCCATACAACCAGTAGCGTTTGCTATAACAGCATGGTCAGTAGGTTTTAATGCTCTTAAAACCATTCTTGCAACTGGTGGAGCACCACAACCTGCACACATTCTATGACCTGCAGTAAATCTAGAAGGCTTTTGTGCCATAACTTCTTTTAAATTATAAGCCATATTATTCACCTCTCCTTCTTAATCCTAAATATCTATAAGGATTTTGAATATCTCCAGTTTGAGCTATTTTTTCTAAATCTGCATAAACACTAGCAATTTCTTTTGTAGTAGTATCTCTACCACCGATACCGTAAACATAGTTTACAGTTGGAACATGAACGTTTTGTGTATACATGCTAGATGTAACATCTGTAAATAAAGGAGAGCCTGCACCATTTACGCTATCAGCCTTATCTAAAACAGCAATAGCTTTTAAATGAGAAAGAGCCTTTGCGACTTCTTCTACTGGGAAAGGTCTAAACATACGAATTTTTAAAAGGCCTGCTTTAACTCCTTTTTCTCTTAAATCATCTACAACAGCTTTTGTAGTTCCAGCTGTTGAATTCATACAAACAATAGCAACTTCTGCATCATCTAATTTATATTCTTCAAAGAAGCCATATTTTCTTCCAGTCATTTTTTCAAATCTATCAGCTACTTCCAATACTACTTTTTTAGCATTTCTCATGGCTTGTGCTTGTTGATACTTATGCTCAAACAAGAAAGCTTGTAAATCCATAGGACCAACTGCTATAGGCTCTTCATGATTTAATAAATAGTGTTCTGGACGATATTTGCCAACAAATTCTTTCACTTTTTCATCTTCAATTAATTCTATGTTTTCAATAGAGTGTGATGTTATGAATCCATCTTGGCAAACCATTAAAGGAAGCATAACATTTTTATTCTCTGCTATTTGATGAGCCATAATCAAATTATCATAAGCTTCTTGATTATTTTCCGAAAATAACATTATCCAACCAGCATCTCTAACACCCATTGCATCTGAATGGTCATTATGTATGTTTAAAGGACCAGAAACAGCTCTGTTTACAAGTGAAAGCACAATTGGAAGTCTTGAACCTGATGCAATATAAAGCATCTCCCACATAAATGATAAACCATTTGAAGAAGTAGCTGTCATAGCTCTAGCACCTGCCGCTTCAGCACCAATACAAGCACTCATAGCACTATGCTCACTTTCAACTGCTACAAATTCAGTATCAACTTGGCCATTGCTTACAAAAGTTGAAAAGTATTGAGGTATTTCCGTTGATGGTGTAATAGGAAAGGCTGCAACAACATCTGGATTAATTTGCTTCATAGCAAAAGCTGATGCCTCATTACCACTTAATCTTTCTCTAATGCTCATTATTTAGAACCTCCTTCCTTCATTTCAATTGCTCCGAAAGGACAGGCTTTAGCACAAACGCCACATCCTTTGCAATAATCATAATTAAAGTCTTCTCTTTTTCCTTCTTTATTAACAGGAATAGAATCGTCTGGACATACTGGAAAGCACAATCCACATTGTTTGCACTTTTCTTCAATCCAAACAGGACACATACTTCTCCAGTCACCAGTTTTAAATTCTCTGGCATTCCCAGATTTGTAAATTGTTCCACCAGGTGTCATATCTTCTACTGGAGTATTTTTATCTACATGCATTTCTGACATAAATTTTCCACCTTTCTATATTTTGATTTTCGCCCAAGAGGGACGCCCCTTTTTGGGCGAAAATTGATTTCTTTAAATTTTCTTCTTTTCGCCCAAAAAGGGGCGTCCCTCTTGGGCGAAAAGATTAATTAATCTTTTTTATTTCTTGTAAAGCCATTTTTAAAGCTTTCATGTTACCATCAATTACTTCTGGCTTTTTTGCAAATTTATGTTTAAAAGAACCTTGCATATCTGTTAGGAAATCTTCATCTTTCATTATACCGGCTACTTTAACAATAGCGGCAAGCATTGGAGTATTAGGAAAGTATTTACCTAAAGCTTCTTCAGATATTTTTCTAGCATCTATACAATAAATTCCTCCTTTGTATCCTTTTAAAACGTGTTTTAAATAATCTGCATCTTTTACTGTATTTATTACAATCGCTCCAGATTCTTTTAATCCTGCCGTGACGTCAACACTTTCTAAAAGAGTATCGTCAACTACAACAACGTAATCTGGTTCATAAATGTTACTGTGTATAACAATTGGTTTATTACTGATACGGTTGTAAGCAGTAATTGGTGCACCCATTCTTTCTGGACCATATTCAGGAAAGCCTTGAATATATTTGCCAGTATTAAAAGCTGCATCTGCTAATAAAAGTGAGGCTGTTTTTGCGCCCTGACCACCTCTACCGTGCCATCTAATTTCTACTAAATTTTCCATAAAAAACTCCTTTCTTTACAAATATTAATTATATACTATTTAAATATACTATTTAAAAAAACTTGTAATACATAAAATAATTAAGAATATTATAAATGTTCTATAAAAAATAATATAAACTAACAAGTTCAGTATATTATTAAAAAATTAACATGTCAAGGCTTAAGAATTCAATTTTTAAAATATAAATTTTTTCTCATAGAAATTTTATTTACTTTACAGAAATGTATTTAATTTTTTACTTGACGAATATAAACTTTATGAAATTTTAAAATTTAAAAAAATGGTCAATTAAAAAAGTAAATTCTAAATTTTAAAAAATTATATTTATTTTGTTATTTGTTTGACTTTACAGGTTGTTTTAGTATATTATATAAATAACTTATTTATAATAACTATAGTAAGAAAGAAGGTCCCAAATGAAAAAAGTTAGTAAGAGGTTTAAGAGCCAGAGAGGTTCTATTACGACAGTTGTTTTAGTGACGGTATTATTTTTTGTAACAATTCTTTCAACTGCTTTTATAGTAGTATCAACAAATAGAAAAGGGCAAATAAAAAGTGAAGCTGTAACAAAAAGTACTTATGAAAAGGATATAGATAAAACAAATCAAATAGTTGCTAATATAAAAAAAGAATTAAGCAAAGAATGGAAAATAAAAAGAGATGAGAATGCTACAATAAATGGTGAAGAAGGAAATTCATATAATCCAACCATACCGGCTGGTTATATTCCTGTAAATACTGAAACTTCAGACTGGGGCGATGGTAGCTCATCACCAAGTCAAGACTCGGTAGACCATGGACTAGTAATAAGAGATGAAAATGATAATGAGTGGGTATGGATACCAGTAGATTCAGAAACTCTTGCGAAGATGGTAGAAACTTCAACTGAGGCAAAAACGCTATGTGGAACAACAGGTGAAACAGCAGTAACAACAAATAAATATTCAAAAACAATAACAATAGGAAAAGACAGTAATACAGCTACTATTTCAAGAACTACTCCAGGAATATCAACATCTGGTAGCTACCGTGAGCCAGACCTAGTAGTTGACTACGATGCACAAGACACATATTATAAAACAATATTAGGAGAAACAGGAACAAAAGAACAATTAGCCAAACTATT
>OLSB01000441.1_pt1 | contig 47929 bp, 48 predicted proteins | sample 1672071 | NCBI WGS metagenome assembly OLSB01 (sample SAMEA3136642, study PRJEB25190) | human gut metagenome | biome: human gut; feature: human-associated habitat; material: faeces | place: Austria | collected 2013 | reverse complement strand
GGTCAGGGTAGAGATACTCCCTTCAACCGAAGATGAAAATGAAAAAACAAAAAAAGAAAAGAACAAAGAAGATAGATAATAAAACGGCACGGGCAAGGGATTACTTTGTCCGTGCATTTTTAAAGAAAGGGGGCTTTGCATTTGTCAAATAAATCTGTCAGCTGGAATCCGTGGCACGGCTGCACAAAAATAAGCCCCGGGTGCAAATACTGCTATGTCTACCGTCAGGACGAGATGTACGGCTCCGAAATTTTAAGCAGTGAGTGCCGAAAAACCGGCAATTTTAATTTGCCCGTTAAAAAGAAACGCGACGGCAGCTACAAAACAGAGCCGGGCAGTCTTGTGTTTACCTGCTTCACTTCGGATTTTTTATTGGCAGACGCTGACGAGTGGCGAAAAGACTGCTGGCAAATGATGAAACAGCGAAGCGACTGTATGTTTTATTTCTTTACAAAGCGAATTGACCGTTTATCTCAATGCTTGCCGAAGGATTGGGGCGACGGCTATGAAAATGTCATTGTCGGCTGCACGGTCGAAAATCAAAAGGCGGCAGATTACAGGCTGCCGATATTTCTCTCTTTGCCGATAAAACACAAAACGATTATTGCCGCACCGCTGATTGAAAAAATTGATATATCAAACTATCTGTCGCCGCAAATCGAAGAGGTTGCCGCAAGCGGAGAATCGGGCATGAGCGCAAGAGTGTGCGATTATAACTGGATTCTTTCTTTGCGAGCACAGTGCATAGAAAAAGACGGCAAAACATATTTTGTTAAAAGGAAGTATCAAATCGCTCAGGCAAAAAAGGCGGGAATAGATTACAAGGTCGGTGCGGACTCCGCGCCGGAGCAGACAGAAGAAATTCGCCTCGCAGGGTTTTAACAGGCCGCCGCGAGACGATTTTTTTATAAAGCTTATAACATATAAAGCGCTATGCAAAGGTACTGGAACACCGAACCCGCCAAAACAAAAAAGTGAAAAATGCTGTGAAAATATTTTTTCTTTTTTCCGAGGCCGTAAAGTATTGCGCCGAGAGTGTAGCAAACTCCGCCGACAAAAAGATAAACTATCGGTTCAATGCCGAAATTTAAATAAAGAGGGTATATCTCAACAATTATCAGCCAGCCTATAACAAGGTAGCATATCATAGAAAAAACTCTGAATTTTTTAAGGTCGATTGAGTTGAGCACAATCCCGAGAGCGGTCACAGCCCAAACGGCGGCAAGCATAACATAGCTTGTGACGGGGCTGAATTTTCGCACACCGCAAAGGAGTATCGGCGTGTATGTTCCCGCAATCAAAATAAACACGGCGCAGTGGTCTATAATTTGAAAAACTTTTTTTGCTATCGAAACATTAAGCCCGTGATATATGCTGGACATACAGTAAAGAAAAATCATTGAAAGCCCATAAACAATACTGCTTATAAGCGAAAAAATATCTCCTTCTTTTACCGAAACATAAATGCAGCTCACAAGAGCCCAAATTCCGAATGCTCCGCCGACAATGTGCGAAACCATGTTGATTATTTCTTCTTCTTTGGAATACCTCGGCAGAACCCTGTCTGCAAGCTTTGTTCTTGACATAAAATCACTCCGTTTTTTGTGAAGATGAACGCGGTGCATTATGTCATTATTTTATTGCTGTCTGCGGCAAATGTCACCCTACCGATATGTTTTGCGCTCTACCGATTATTTTTGCGGCTCTACCGAGAGTAGAATCGGCGCTGTATAAGCATTTTTTACACTTTGTTCACTTGAATAAAACGCACGGGTACGGTATAATTCTATTTGAAAACAAAAGAGAAGAGGCGGCGTTTTGGCAGATAACAATATCAAAAAAAATATTGCAAAAAACCTTGTGCGCTACCGCAACACGGCAGGGCTGACGCAATCCGAGCTTGCAGAGAAGATAAATTACTCGGATAAATCCGTTTCTAAATGGGAGCGTGCAGAGGGCACGCCGGATATTTTTGTGCTGTATGAGCTTTCAAAAATTTACGGAGTTCGGGTCGATGACTTTTTAATTTCGGACGAAGATAAACTGCCCGAAATTAAAAATTTCAGCTTAATAAAAAGAAAAAGACTTCTCATAAATTTGCTGTCGGTCGGTCTTGTTTGGCTTGTCGCGGTTACGGTTTATTTTTTGGTTAAAATAATTCTCGGATTAATCGGCACAGAAAACTCACGTTGCTGGATAGCATTTATTTTTGCAGTGCCGATAAGCGGAATTGTGCAGACGGTTTTTTCTGAGATTTGGTGGAAAAAATTTGTTTCTCTTATTTCGGTTTCGGTTATAATTTGGGGCACGGTGCTTTCTGTTTTTATAACGATGGGGCAATTCGGCGCAAGCGTAGACGGCGGCTCGGCAATATTTTTAATTGCCGCGGTGCTTCAGGTGCTCGCAGTGCTTTGGTATATTTTACGGCGCATAAAACACAAGCAAAAAAATGCGAATAAAATAAATATAAAGGATAATGAGAATGACTCTTTATGACAAAATGCATTCCGGAGAAATTTACAACAGCGGCGACAGTGAGCTGCTCGCTTATCAGTCTCGGTTTGTCGAAAGGCTTTATGACTACAACAGCTTGCGCCCGTCACAGCAAAAAGAGCGCGACGCGCTTTTAAAAGAAATGTTTGCGGAGATCGGCGACGATTGCTACATAGAGCCTCCGCTCAGGGCAAACTGGGGCGGCAAACACGTTCATTTCGGCAAACACGTTTATGCAAACTTTAATCTCACCTTGGTTGACGATACGCACATTTATGTCGGCGACCATACAATGATTGCACCGAACGTCACCATTGCAACGGCGGCGCATCCGCTCTCTGCCGAGGAGCGCGAAAAGGGTATGCAGTATAACCTTCCCGTTAAAATCGGCAAACGCTGCTGGATAGGCGCAGGCGCGATTATTTTACCGGGAGTTACCGTAGGCGATGACACGGTTATCGGTGCGGGCAGTGTTGTGACAAAAGATATACCGAGCGGTGTGGTTGCCGTCGGCAATCCGTGCAGGGTAATCAAGACTCTTGAGAAAAAAGCCTGATATATAAACAAAAGCTATAAATTACGTTGAGTATAACTCGCTGTAATTTATAGCTTAATTTTTATCCGAATAATCCCACTGCGCCGTATGACAGCAAGGCAACTATTATGCCTGCCATTATAACGCCTGCGCCTATAACCGGGAATGCGTGTTTTATTCTTATATCCATAAGTGCGGCAACCAGCGCGCCCGTCCATGCGCCTGTGCCCGGCAAGGGGATTGCCACCAAAATAAACAAGCCCCACAACCTGTATTGGTCAATTTTTTTAGAATGTTTTTCTGCCTTGCGTTCGAGCAAGTCAACAATCTTTTTAAACGGACCGTGCCGCCTCATAACGTCAAGTATTTTTCTGATAAAAAGAAGAATAAACGGTATTGGCAGCATATTGCCCAAAAAGCAAAAGATAAATGCTCTGTACCATTCAATGTCGAGAAGACTTGCGGCTATCAGACCTCCGCGTAATTCCAACACCGGGAGCAGTGAAATAATAAACACTACCAGCTCACCCGGCAATTTATCGCGCATTAGGGTAACGAATGATTCAACCATAGAATCCATAGTGTCACCTTATCCTTTAATATTATTTTTTCTTATATACTCCGCCGCTTTGTCGAGTATGGCGTGGTCGTTTTCAAATTTAAGCCGTGCCTGCGCCTTTTCGTAACCGAGCCAAACATAATCTTCAATTTCTTCTTTTTGGATTATAGTGCTCGTGTCGTCGGTTGTCGCAAGAAAAATACTTACGCTTTTCTCAACCTTGCCCTGTATGCTGTATTGAGAGCGCGTTACAAAATCTGGCAAAAATTTGACGTGAATACCCGTTTCCTCAAGTACCTCTCTGTAAGCCGTCTGCTGATCTGTCTCGCCCATTTCAACATGACCTTTAGGGAAGCCCCAGTGTGCGCTCCTTCGGTTTTTGATAAGCAAAAAGCGCGTCATGCCGCCTATTTCTCTGAACACCACCGCTCCGCAAGAGCGTTCATAAAGACATTCGAGAGAATATTTGCGCCCCTCAAGCGCAAACGTCATTGAGCTGATGATGTCGATATTTATAAATCTTGTACTTTTAGGCGCAACAACGAGATAAACAGAATTTGAGCCGTTGTAGCGCACCACCGCTATGACCCTGCCGTCAAAGCTTCTCACCGGGTGGCTTATACCCATAATATAAGCACCTTTAACAGACGAATTGAATCGCTTGCCGCCCTCGACCTGACCGAAGTTCAGGTCATAAGTAATATTTTCTTCGGAACTGTGAGAATGAATGGGATGGGTCACCTTAACGCGAACATATTTCCCAAGCATGTTCTTTCTCCTCCACCCCGCAAATACGGGGATATTAACGGAACAACAGTACATAACATACTACTTCCGTATCATATGACCCATATATTATACATTTATTTTATATAAATTACAATACCATTTTTAAGAATTTTGGATAAGCCTCACGGCATATTATTTATCGGTGATAAATATGTGTGTTTTTACTTTTAAAAAGAGCTTTTTAATAAGCCTTGTGTTCTTCTTTTTGCTGTTTGCCGTCGTCGGTGTTTATACGTTTAACGGCGTTTATTCCGCCGCCATGTCATACGGTAAGGATTTGCCTGTTTACAGCGTTGAGACAAACGAAAAAAAGCTCTGCATTACCTTTGACGCGGCGTGGGACGAAGACAACACAGACGAACTGCTCGCCGTGCTTAAAAAATACGGCGCAAAGGCAACTTTTTTTGCCGTCGGCACATGGGCGCAAAAGTATCCCGAGAGCGTTAAAAAAATTGCCGAGGCCTCGCACTGCGTGGGCAGTCATTCATATAATCATACACTTTACACAAAGCTTAACAAAAATGAGATAATGGATGACATTGCCGCCTGCAATGAAGAACTTGCGGCAATAACCAAAAAGAATCCGTCGCTTGTGAGAGTGCCGAGCGGCGATTATGACAGCCGCGTTATAAAAACCGTTTACTCTCTCGGACTTTATCCGATACAGTGGGATGTTGACTCTCTCGATTACACGGGGCTTTCAAAAGAGCAGATAGTCAACAGGGTCTTGCCGAATGTTAAAAACGGCTCGATAATTCTTTTTCACACAAGCGTCAAAAACACCGTGACCGCACTTGACGAAATTCTCTCTGTTCTTCAAAAAGACGGCTGGCAGTTTGTGACGGTTGAGGAGCTTATTTTAAAAGACAACTTCACCTTTGACCATGAGGGCAGGCAGATAAAGGCATGAGCCGACCGCTGCATTTACTGATGAACTATTGTTTTGTAGATTTCAAAATCATCGTCCCAGCTTTTGGCGGTTGCATCGTCTTTTTCTGAAAACTCATAATTTTCAGCTAAATATTTTGCAAAATAAGAAGAGAATTTTATTGCTCCGTTTTCGGATAAATGCAACGTATCCGTAAAATCCGAATCTTCCAGCTGCAAACCGCTTTCTTCGGAGCAAAGGTCAAGATAATCATAGTTATTTGCTTTAACATAATCTTTTATTGTGTTTGCTCTGTGAGAATATTGTATATTGCGCTCGACCGATGCTTCATAGGCATTTTTCTTCGGTAAATTGACAAATAAAATCCTTATGTCTTCAACGTCGTTACATTCTTCTACAAACTCTTTAAAAACTTTGTCAGATTTTTCGGTCAAAGGCTCACGCAAATCATCAGACGCAAAAAATCTTGTTCCGCCGACCTGATCTATGTTAGGATTGAGAGTTGCTCCTTTCATAGCGTCACGAGTATTGTGTAATTTTTTCTCAGTCAGCGAAGCGGTTATTCTCGCATATTCATATATGCTTGTCATATTTCTGTGATAACGAATAAACGGAAAAAAGTGTTCCGTCTTGTTTTCGGGATCAAGTTCTTTCACGCTTCTTATCCAATTTTTATTTTTGGGGATGGAATCCAGCCAGATGCGAATTGGGTCAAGCTCATTCTGAAACTTATCGTCAACCAAAAAACCGTCTATATCAATTATTATCAGCGCATCTTTTTGTGTAGACAAAACTTCTCTCAAAACAGAGGAATATATGTTTCCACTACAAGCACCTATGGAATAGTTATAGCCTGTTATTTTTTGCTCTTGCCAAAATACGGCCGGGTATATATCTTTATTTGCTGCACTCGAGCCAATCACAACAAAATCGAGAGTATTATTCGGTTCTCTGTAAAATGAGCTGACAGTATTTTCAACATCTTCGCTTGGGTGGCTACAAACAAAATTGCACATCAAAGCCGCAAGAATAATCGCAACAAATGACGTAAGCCAACGAAGCAGTTTTTTTAATATATCCATATTCTTCCACCTTAAAACTGACCGTAAATAAATGGCTGAGTTGTGTAGTGTGAACCATAAACGCCAAGCAGCAAAATAAAGATAACAAAAGCGGTGCAGACAAGCCATCTTGCAACGGGTTTGCCGCTTAATTTATCGCGCAAATCGTTTTCTCTCTCTTTATTGAAAGAAACAAAAAATATAACAGCACAGGCAAATGCAATCACCGCAAAATCCAAAATTGATATGTTTGAATTTATTGCGCCGTAAAACTCAGAGAAAGCAGTCATATGAGAAAGCGAGCCTAATATTTTAAACATATCGCTTATACTGTTTGCGCGGAAAAGTGTAAGCCCCAAACAAACAAGCACAAAGGTTCTCGCAATCTGAAAAACCTTGTATGGCTTTTTCTCTCTGTCAAACGGTAACTTTTGAAACAGCGGCTCAAGCAGTTGACCAAGCATTATTATAACATAATAATACAATCCATAGACTACATATTTCCAGCTTGCGCCGTGCCAAAAGCCGTTGCCAAGCCAAACAAAAAGCAATGACCACAGCATCGGAACCGTCATAGCATAATATTCTGAAATATGCTTTTTGAGCCTAAGCTTTTCAGTCAATTTTTTAACAGAAGCCGAGAGCGATATCGGATAAAATATGTAATTTTTAAGCCACTCGCCAAGCGTAATGTGCCATCTGCGCCAAAACTCCTGTATGCTCCTCGAAAAGAACGGCTGTCTAAAATTCTCTGCAAGCTTTATGCCGAAAATCTCAGAAACGCCAGATACAATATCTATGCACCCCGAAAAATCCGCATAAATATATCCTGTGTACGAAACGATTCCCAAAACAGATACAACTCCGCCGTAAACACCGGGATTATCAAAGACCTCGTTTGCAATAATTGCCAGTCTGTCTGCAAGAACAAGCTTTTTCATAAGGCCGTAAAGAAGCAGAAGCAGCGAATTGATTAAGCGGTCATATGAAAAATCCTGCCCCTCTTTAATCTGTGGGGCAAGATTTTTATAGCTTGCTATCGGACCCTCTACTATGTGAGGAAAATAGCATGAAAACGCAAGCAGCTGAAAATAATTTTTCTCTGCTTGCACAACGCCCTTATATACATCTGTGATATAAGCAATCAGTGAAAGGGTGTAATATGATATTCCGAGCGGCATTAAAAGCTTCGGAACGGAAATATTTTTTTCTGCTTTAAAGAATACGGCAATACTTTTTATTGTTTCAACAAAGAACGGTGTATATTTTAAAACAATCAAGAATGAAAGCACCGCAGCAACGCTGACGGTGAGAATGGCTCTGTTTTTCTTTTTAACAGAGGCTTTCATCGCCTTGCGCTCTTCTTTGCTTTCAAGAGCCTTTTTGGCAAGCTTGAATTTTTGATTGTTTTTGTCTATTGCTCTTGCGGCGATATATGCTACGAGAGTTGCAGCCGCAGGGAATAACACCAGCAGCTTTGAATTTAAAAAATAGAACAGCAGACTTGCTGCAAGCAAAACTGTCCATCTATATTTTTTTGGAGCAATAAAATACAACAGGACCGTGCCGACCACAAGCAGACAAAATTTTAACGATATGTACGACATATTATTCTAACTCTTCAATCATATTAACCATAGCGTCAACGGAGTTGAAATTTTCGGGAATAAGCTCACTTGCCGTAATATCAACATCAAACTCATCACCGAGCATATTGACAAGTCTGAGAATATCAAACGAGGCAAGGTATCCGCCGTCAATAATATTCGTGCAATCCGAAAAATCCACGCCGCCTTTAATCTTACCGAGAATTTCTAAAATTTTTTCTCTCATTGTAATTCTCCCTCTTTCAATGTTTCAAAATTTTTAAGCAGAGCATTTTTGTCTATTTTTCCGTTGCTGTTATAAGGCATTTCATCCACACGAATATACATATTTGGCATCATATAGTCCGGCAGTCTTTGCTTTATTACATCGGCTATATCCTGCTTTGCGAGTTTTCTGCCCTGATAAACCAAGGCAATGCAATCACATGCCTTTTCATATATTACACAGCAAACTTTAATTTTATCAATGTTGCCTACCGCAGCCTCTATTTCTCCGATTTCAATGCGGTATCCCATACGCTTTATCTGGGAATCTTTGCGCGAAATATATTCAAACTCATCAAAAGAGTTGCGCCTTACAAGGTCGCCTGTTCTATACATAACGCTCGGGTAAAGACTTTGCGTGGGATCCTGAACAAATGCCGCATCGGTTTTCTCTTTATCGCCGTAATATCCCAACGCAACAAATGAACCGCAAACATAAAGCTCACCCACTTCACTGCCTTCTGCCAAGGTTCCGTCCTCTTTTACAACAATACAGCGGCAGTTATCGCAAGGCTTACCTATGGGAATTGTGCTGTTGTCCGGTATATCTCTGTCAACCTTGTAATAGCAGCAAATATCTGTTGTTTCCGTCGGCCCGAATAAATTCGCATAAACTGCGTCTGGAATTTGTTTGCGCCAATAATTAAGATATTTTGCAGGCATAACCTCACCGGCGAAAAGAACGGTTTTAAGGTAAGAAGGTTTTATGACATCCAATCCCTTCATATGGCAAACTATGCCATATGCCGAAGGAACCCAATAGGTATAATTGATTTTTCTTTCATTCATATACTCTATTAGCTTAACCGGAAAAGAAAAGAGTATTTTGGGTATTATCTGTATTTGGGCTCCGCCTCTGAGTGCGCCGTAGACATCAGATACCGACATACTGAAATAAAACGGTGCTTGGTTACCGATTACGGTTTTATCATCAATAGAAAAAGCATCACAGAGCCACTCTGTATAAGCAATGACATTTTTGTGGCAGACAGCTGTACCCTTTGGAACACCCGTTGAACCGGATGTAAAAAGTATATATAAAAGATCGGTGTCGACGCAGGACTCTCTGACTTTCTGTAAGGCATGCGCATTTTTTTCGTGCTTTTGCGCTTCGTCTATTAAAACATACGGAATAGAAAAGCTTTTTGCTTTTTCACATGTCGAAGCGTCGCAAATTATCATTGCCGGCGAAACCTTTGCAAAAATCATTTCTATTCTGTCTGCCGGCATATCTTTATCAATAACAACATAAAAGTTGCCGCTGTATATAACCGAAAACATACTGAGCACACTGTTTGCGCTTTGCTGCATATACACGGCAACGGCTCTGTTGCTGATTGACTTTGCCAAAATATATGAGCCGACGGCTTGTGCCTTGCTTCTGAGTTCAGAAAAGGTCAGGATGTTTTCGCTATCACTCACATATGTGTTATCAGAATATTTTTTACATGCATAGTCCAAAAGATCTAGCACATTTTTCATAAAAAACACCTCATTTAAGTATATCATAATATAATTTTCTTGTCAATGATGCAGTGCTTTCATCTCGAAGCGAGAGGTGATTGTTTATTTTTGATTTTTTGCGCGTTTTGCCCAAAATCCCTTGTGTGCAAATCTCGGCAAATTCAGGTGGCCTGATCTATTTTATTATGTAAAGTTTACAAAAAATCAACCCGGATTTTGGCGTAACATACAAAAAATTCTTGCAAATTTGCGTTTGATGTTCATAAATCGTTTACATTTTGCACAAGAAATTTTTTTGAGAAGCACAAAATTTATAATGCTGTACGAAATTTTTCTTGATCTTTTGAAGTTTATTGACAAATAAAAGTCAAAGGACTATTGTATTATCAATAAATCGTACAAGCCCTGTATTATAAGGGGTTTGTGCGAAGTGAAATTTGTTTTATGAAAAGAGACGAAACGATCATGAACACACTTGTTATTGTGCTGATTGCGGCCGTTGTTTTGCTTACCGCTTACCTGGTTTACGGACGCTGGCTTGCAAAAAAATGGGGCATTGACCCAAAGGCAAAAACCCCTGCCGTTAAGTTTAACAACGGCAAAGACTTTGTTCCGACCGACGGATGGACTGTTTTCGGTCACCAATTCTCCTCCATCGCAGGCGCAGGCCCTGTAACCGGCGCTATTCAGGCTGCCGCATTCGGCTGGCTGCCCGTTTTGCTTTGGGTTTTGCTCGGCGGCGTATTCTTCGGCGCGGTTACCGACTTCGGCGCACTTTATGCCTCGGTTAAAAACGAGGGCAAGTCAATGGGTATGCTGATTGAAAAATACATCGGCAAAACAGGACGTAAGCTTTTCCTTGTTTTCTCATGGCTTTTTACCTTGCTTGTTATCGCGGCATTTGCCGACATGGTTGCAGGCACATTCAACGCCTACACAGAGACAAATGTACTCGCGGACGCTTCTAAGTCTAACGGCGCGGCAGGTATGGTTTCAATCATGTTCATGCTCTTTGCCGTTATCTTCGGCCTTATAGACAGAAAGTTCCACCTCAAGGGCTGGCAGAAAATCGTTCTCGGCATTGTTTGCATAGTTGCCTCTTTTGCAATAGGTATGTATTGCCCGATAATTCTTGACAAGACAATGTGGAGTTACATAGTTTTTGTTTATATCTTCTTTGCGGCGGTTCTGCCCATGTGGCTGCTCAAACAGCCGCGTGACTACATGACAACCTTTATGTTTATCTGCATGATTGCGGGCGCGGTTTTGGGTCTTTTGATTGCACACCCCACAATGAATTTGCCCGTATTCACCGGTTTTAACAACGAAAAGCTCGGCTCGCTTTTCCCGATTCTTTTTGTAACGGTTGCCTGCGGCGCTGTTTCGGGCTTCCACAGCCTTGTATCATCGGGCACATCGTCAAAAACAATTCAGAATGAAAAAGATATGCCCAAAGTCGGCTACGGCGCAATGGTACTCGAAAGCTTCCTCGCCGTTCTTGCTCTTTGCGTTGCAGGTGCTGCGGCTTCGGCAGACGGCACGGCCGCGGAAGGCACACCTTTCCAGATTTTCAGCCGCGGTATTGCGGGATTCTTTGAGATGTTCGGCATGCCCGTTTATGCCGCAACGGTATTTATGACAATGTGCGTTTCGGCACTTGCCCTCACAAGCCTTGACGCTGTTGCGCGTATAGGCAGAATGAGCTTCCAAGAGCTCTTCAGCGTTGACGACATGAAAAACGCAAAGCCCTGGCGCAAGCTTTTCTGCAACACATATTTTGCAACAATCGTCACTCTTGCCTGCGGATTTGTTCTTACCAAAATCGGCTATGCAAACATCTGGCCGCTCTTCGGCTCGGCAAACCAGCTTTTGAGCGCACTTGTTCTTGTTACTCTTTGCGTATTCCTCAAGGTCACGGGCCGCAGCAACAAAATGCTGTTCCCGCCCCTTATCATTATGCTTTGCGTAACTTTCACGGCACTTGTTCAGCGCCTTATCGCTATGATAGACGCCATAAAGCTTGCAGCTTCAACAACAATCCCGGCAGGCGAAACAAGCTGGGGCACGGTATTTATCGCAAACGGACTTCAGCTTATCATTGCCGTTCTGCTCATTGTTCTCGGCCTTACGATTGTTATAAACTCACTCAAGAGCTACTTCGCAAGCAAAAAAGACAGCGAAAAAGTTCAGACAAACGCTTAAATTCAGATAAAGTTCTCCTTCCTGCGGCAGCCGTGCACGGTTCAAACCGAGTGCGGCTGTTTGCTTTGTCGGGTATAGAAAAAAGGCTGTGTCGATAATCGGCACAGCCTTGGTTTTGTTATTCGAGTATTGTTTTCCGGTTTTCATCATAATATGCGTCAAAGCACGTTTTGATTTGCTCTTCGTTATTCTTTTTTTCGGCAAGAGGCGGCAGCTCATCTTTTGGGTTCGATAGTCAAATTGAGCTAAAATTCACTGCTTTTCATCAGTTGTTAGTGAGCTCTACCTGGTGAAAATCTTCTTTGACTGCGCCGTTTTCATCATAGGTATAGGTTCTGTAATTGTTAAGTCTGCCGTCAACATATTCGTTCATGCGGGTTTTTCTGCCCTCGGAGTCATATTCATACTCAACATAACCGGTCTCTCCGTCTGCATCATAAAAAACGGTCTTAATCTCCTGACCTTTATCGTTGTAAGTATAAACGGTTTTAGAGAGCTGTGCTCCGCTGCCGTCCGTCTCATAATAAAGAGTGATGTTGCCCTTTGCATCATATTCTTTTTGAATTTTTTTGAGCACGTTTTTATCTTTGTCATACTCTGTTGTGCAGATGATCTGACCCGCGTCGTTATATTCATATTCAAAATACTTGCCGGTGTCTTTACCCTCAAGATATTCATGCTGAACAACGAGCTGAGCGTTTTTGTTGTATTCGTCAACGCTCATTATTGTGCCTGCCTCATCATAATTTATGATTTTAAAGGTGTTGCCGTCCGCGTCAACATAAGTCTCTTGCATCAAAATGCTTTTTGCTTCGTCGCTGTAGCCTTTGACTACTTTGTATTCGAGCTTGCCTCTTTTGTTATAATAATCCTCCTGCATAACTATTTTGCCGGATTCATCATATTGACATGATACGGAATAATCCTCTTTACCCTTGCCTATCGAACCGAACCGGCCGGTCGCAAAGCCGATTATCAGCACTGCAACAGCTGCGGCAACAACAACGGCGGCCGCAATTATGATTATTGTTTTCTTATTCTTTTTAATTTCAGGTTTGTTCATCGCAGATCCTCCCTACGGTTTTAAATACAAAAACATTCTACCTTTTTTTATTATAAATGTCAACGCTTTATGACGCGGGATTGCATTAAAAGCACATTTTATGTTATCATGTTAAAAAGGGGGTGGCGGAGTGTTTAAAACTGCTGTCAGCATTTTGATGAGCGCGATATTCTCTTTTCTCACGGCAATATCTGTTCCTTTAAAATCCGAAAGCACTTTAAACCGGCTGCATTTTGTGAAAATGGAGGAGGGCGATTCCTCCGCCTATGGCATGAGAGACTATATTCTTGTGGGGGAAGACGGCGAAGTGAAAGAAGAAAACGATTTTTCTTTCAGCTTAGACGGCGAAGAGGGCGCGTCTTTACCGTCAAAATACGACTCGCGCGAAAAGGGGATTGTAACAAGCGTAAAAAATCAATACAGCACGGGCTCTTGCTGGGCGTTCGCGGCAATTTCTGCGGCAGAAACGAGTATGCTTAAAAAAGGACTTGCCGAGGCGGAGCCGCTCGATTTTTCAGAGGCGCATTTGACATGGTTCGGCCTTAAAAGTCTTGTGAGTGACCGCAACGACCCGACATACGGCGACGGGATTGTTTCGCCCTCGCCCTACACCGACGGCGGCAACTGGGTGCGTTCGGTGTTTGCACTCGCAAGGTGGTCTGGCGCACAAAGCGAAGAGAACGCGCCGTTCTACGCTTTCCCGGTGCTTATGGGTAACTACCCGGATAGCGACAGGTACGCTTCATTTGCCCATCTGCAAAATTCGTCTTATATTCCTGCGGCAGACAGCGACGGAATAAAAAACGCCGTAATGTCCTGCGGCAGTATAACCGTTTCTTATTACAGCATAAACAATCTCTATAATTTCGGCGAGAGTACGTCATATTATCAAAACAGTGTTACAAATTCAAACCACACGGTTGCAATCATCGGCTGGGACGACACATATTCTAAAGATAATTTTTTAAAAACGCCCGACGGCGACGGCGCGTGGCTTGTTAAAAATTCGTGGGGAGACTCATGGGGAGACGGCGGATATTTTTATCTCTCTTATTATGACACATCGCTCTCTTATTTTGTGACTTATGAAATGGAGAGCGCGTCGAATTATGACAACAACAATCAGTATGACGGCTTCGGCTACAAGGGCTGGGCATATCTTGACGGGTGCGAGAGTATGTCCATGGCAAATGTATTTAAGGCAAAATCACACGAAACGCTAAGAGCCGTGTCTTTTTACACGGTTCAGCCGAGTGTGAGCTATGAGGTAGAAATTTATAAAGACGTGCCCGAAAACGGCTCGCCGACAGACGGTGCGCTCGTTCACACCGAGGGCGGATTTATGCAGTACCGCGGCTACAAAACGGTGAAGCTTTCTGAGGATATAGACCTGCCCATGGGCACCCGATATGCGGCAGTGGTTACAATAAATGTTCCGAGCGGCTCCAACGCCTGCATACCGCTTGAATACCCGGACGGCTTTGACGGTGCGCACAACCGCTCATACAGCGCAGAAAAAGGTCAGAGCTACCTCGCCGTCAGAAAAGATTATGACTATTGGATGGATGCATTTACCGCAGGCTACAACAACATTTGCATAAAAACTTTTACCGATAATGTTTCGCTGAGGCTAAAAAATTTTTCACCTCTGCGCCTTCGCTCCGGCGTACTTTACCCCGTTACAGAAGATATGACCGAGGATTATATTATTTCTCAGTTTAAAAATGACGGAGTAAATGTTGACGGCGATTATGTGAAGCTTAACGACTCGCTCGGTGCAATTACAGATTCGGCGCGAATAGCACTTGCAGGCGATGTGGACGGCGACGGCGATATAGACAATGACGACCTCGCACTGCTCAAAAAAATAGTGAACTGCGAGGTACGCCCCGATTACAGAATGTACCGCGCGGCAAACATCAACAACGACAGACGTGTGGACACGTTCGATGTATCGCTCCTTGCGGCGAAGCTTAATTTTGCTTAATATTAAAGATTGAAAAAAATGTCGAAATATGGTATAACTTTTTTGAAATAAGGTGAACCTACAACGGTAGGCGGTTTAATCTTGCCCTCGACAACGGGGGTGATGCCCTATGTACATAACTAATCAGGATTTATTTCAGTTTAGTATTGTTATAATCTCGGTTATAACACTTGTAATAACGGTCATAAAAAAGAAATAATCGCCTGTCTCTGCAAAAGTTAGGCGATTATTCCTTAATCAAATTTCTTTGAGGGCAAAACCGTCTATCGGTTTGCCTTGTTTCGTCTATATTGTATCACAGCTTTTAAGTTTGTCAAGCGTACTGTGTTTATGATTAACCTTGACATAAGTTCAAAAAAATTATATTCTGATAAAAACTGATTTCGGAGGAAATATATGAACATTTGGCATGACATTGCGGCAGACAAAATAAGACCCGAGGATTTTTATGCCGTTATCGAGATAACAAAGGGCAGCAAAAACAAATATGAGCTTGACAAAGCAACGGGACTTATGGTGCTTGACAGAATACTTTATACCTCGACTCACTACCCGGCAAACTACGGCTTTATACCCAGAACCTATGCAGAGGATAAAGACCCGCTCGACGTTTTGGTGCTTTGCTCTGAGCAGATAAATCAGCAAACCCTTGTCAGATGTTACCCCATCGGTGTTATATCTATGATTGACAGCGGTGCAACGGACGATAAAATTATCGCGATTCCGTTTAACGACCCGATGTATAACACATATAAAAATATTGATGAGCTCCCCACGCATATCTATGAAGAAATGCGCCACTTCTTTTCCGTTTATAAATCGCTTGAGGGCAAAGAGACTGCCGTTGACGAAGCAAAGGGCAGAGACGAAGCGATAAAAATAATCGAGCAGTCGCTTGAGAATTATAAAAAGAATCTCTATACATTACTCAATACCAAATAAAACTATACCCTGCCCGATGCGGATAAACGGGCAGGGTATCAAATTTTATCTGTGCGTTGCTTTATTCGGTAAAGTGCGCCGGCGAGTATTGACAAAATTTTATTTTTGTTATATTTTTTAGCTGAAAATTATTCTATTCTTTCAAAGTCGGACGCAGGGTGTTTGCAAACAGGGCAGACAAAATCTTCGGGCAAGGTTTCGCCCTCATAAATATATCCGCAAATTTTGCAGCGGTAGCCTTTCTTTTCGGTTTTTTGCGGCTTCGGCTTAACATTTTTATGGTAAAAATCATAGGTCATGCTCTCAAAGTCAGAGAGAATTTCCGCGTCCTCAACCTCTGCGATAAATAAAAGATGAGTTCCGAGGTCGGTTACGGATTTAACCTTGCAGCAAAAATATGCGTTCGTGTAACCGGGGATATAATAAATTCCGTTTTCGGCTCTTTCGCTGTTTGGGTAATCTCTGAATTTGTCGGTATCTCTGCCGCTTTGAAAGCCGAAATGGCGAAACAGCTCAAACGGTGCGTTCTCGCTTATAACCGATACGTTGAATTTGCCGGTGCTTTTTATCATTTCGCAGGTCTTGTTTGATTTGTTCACAGTGACAGAGACGGTGCACGGATTGCCCGTTTGCTGGGTGAGGGTGTTTATGACGCAGCCGTTGTCAAATCCGTTTTCTTCGGCGGTCAAGATAAAAAGTCCGTAGCTTATTTTAAACAATGCGTTGGTGTTCATAAAATACATCCTTTCTTTTTAATACCAGTCGTGTAAAAAGGCTTCAAGTTCTTGTGCTTTACCTATTGACGATTGACCTGCATAGTTATTTGCAACCTCTTTGTTTTCAATATATTCAATATCCGTTATAGCATTTTCTATTATTTCAACCGCTTCCGGGTCGTCTTGATATTTCTGCTTTAATTTTGCAATTATATTTGCCGTTTCTTCTCTCATTCGCAGCACCTCTTTTGCTTTTACTCTTTATAATTTTAGACAGCCGAAAGCTTTTCTTGCTCCGTTAGCTGTTTGATATTATTTTACCACAAAAAATATATAAATACAACTGTCGGAGGGATTTTATGTCACTCGAATTTTTTATGCCGACAAAAGTTTTTTGCTGTGACGGCGCAGTGGAAAAAAGTGCAAAAGAATTTTTGTCACTCGGCAAAAATTGCCTTATAGTTACAGGCGGCTCGTCCGCCAAAATATGCGGTGCGCTCGATGACGTGCTCACCGTATTTGAGAAGAACTCGATTAAATACGATATTTATGATAAGGTGCGCCAAAATCCGAGCGTAAAATCCTGCATGGAGGCAGGCGCAAAGGCAAGAGATATTTCTGCCGATTTCATTCTCGGTATAGGCGGCGGCTCGCCCCTTGACGCGGCAAAGGCTGCGGCCGTGTTTGCGGCAAATCCAAAACTTAACGAAGACGGCTTATACTCTTTAAACTGGCAAAACAAGCCGCTTACGATAGCTGCTCTCGGCACAACGGCGGGCACGGGGAGCGAGGTTACCGCCGTGAGCGTGCTCACAAATTCATCGGGCAGAAAAAAGAGCATAAAACATTTTTCGCTCTATCCCGCATTTTCGCTCAGCGACCCAAAATATATGCTCACTTTGCCGCAGGGCTTCACGCGCTCAACGGCTGTTGACGCACTCGCGCACTGCACAGAAAGCTATTTTAACAAGGGCGCAAACGATATGTCGCGTGCGGCGGCGGTCTACGGTGCGGGGATAATCGTTAAAAAGCTCAATAAACTGCTCGGCGGCAATGAGCTTGATATAAAAGACAGAGCCTCGCTTTATTCCGCTTCTCTTTTGGGCGGCGAGGCGATAAGCGTAACGGGGACGGCATTTCCGCACGCTATGGGCTATTTTTTGTCGGAGTCATACTCCGTTCCTCACGGAACCGCATGCGCCGCATTTTTGCCGTCGTTTGTCGAATACAGCGAAAAAATCTGCCCCGAATATGCAAAAGAATTTTTCTCTCTTATTAACTGCGAAAAAGACAAATTTATTTCGACCGTCAAAAACACTGTACCTTTCCCCGATGTGAAGCTCAGCGAAAAAGAAAAGGCGGAGCTTCTCGCCGGGTGGCAAAACAACAGCGGCTTTAAAAGATGCCTCGGCGAGTTCGGAGAAGACGAAGCAGAGCGGATTTTGACAAGGCTTTTTTCTTAAAAAGAACACCAATTAAAAAACAGTGGACTTTTTTAAGGTTAGTGCTATAATATTGCGTGTCAGTCAATTATACATCAAAACGGATGTGATTATTTTATGGAAATTATCCTTGTCGGCTGCGGCAAAGTCGGTACGGCTCTTGCAAGGCAGCTAAGCGATGAGGGGCACAGTATAACGGTTATAGACACCAATGCCGAAAAAATCGCCCGCATAACAGAGACTTATGACGTTATGGGCATTGTCGGCAACGGCTCTTCTATCGGCACTCTCACCGAGGCAGGTATGGAGGACGCCGATGTTCTCATAGCTGTGACAGGATCGGACGAACTCAATTTGCTGTGCGGAATGTTTGCAAAAAAAGCAGGTCACTGCCACGCCATAGCGCGTGTTCGCAACCCCATATACAGCCATGAACTGGATTTTATCAAACAGCAGCTTACTATTTCGACTATAATAAATCCCGAGCTTGCAACGGCGCGTGAGATTTCGCGCCTTTTGCGCTTCCCTGCCGCGAGCAAAATAGACACCTTTGCCTACGGCAGAGTAAGACTTATAAAATTCAAATTGCCCAAGGGCAGCGGCATAGAAAACATGCCTCTTAAAGACCTGCCGGCAAAAATAAGCAAGGATGTGCTGTTCTGTGCCGTTGAGCGCGGACGGGACGTCATTATTCCGAGCGGTGATTTTTCGCTTGAAGACGATGACATTGTAACCATACTTACTCCGCAGGAGAGGGCGCCGTCGTTTTTCGACAAGCTCAATTTACAGACAAGACCGGTCAGAAATGCCATGATAGTCGGCGGCGGAACAATAGGATATTACCTTGCCAAAGATTTGATTGAGCACGGCATAAGAGTAAGAATTGTTGACAGCGACCATTCGCGCTGCGAGAGCCTTGCAGAGATGCTGCCCGATGCCACGATTTTAAACGGCGACGGCACAGACAGGCAGCTTCTTTTATCAGAGGGCTTGCCCGCAAGCGAAGCGTTTGTTGCACTTACCAATCTTGATGAAGAAAACGTGCTTCTCTCTATGTTTGCCAAAAAGCACAGCAGGGCAAAAATAATAACCAAAATCAACCGACTTGAGTTTGACGATATACTTGAGGGCGTTGACATAGGCAGTGCGATATATCCCAAATATATAACCTGCGATTATATTATTCAGTATATCCGCGCTTTGCAAAACACGGCGGGCAACAATGTCAAAACTCTTTACAGAATACTTGACGACCGCGTTGAAGCGCTTGAGTTCACCGTACATGAGGCTTCAACCATTACGAGCGCACCGCTTTCAAAGCTTCGGCTCAAGCCCAATCTTTTGATATGCTGCATAACGCGCGGCAACCAGATAATTATTCCCCGAGGCGATGACCGCATACAAGTGGGTGACAGTGTTATTGTTGTAACTGTGGAACACGGTCTGCACGACCTGCGCGATATTTTGGATCGTTGACGGAGGCAAGGTATGAATCTATCAATCGTCGTTTATATTTTGGGGTGGATACTCATTTGCATCAGCGCGTTGATGGGTCTGCCTCTTATAACGTCGCTTATTTATATGGAGTCCGTCTCGGCAAAAGCCTTTTTGCTGACGATGGCAATATGCCTTGGCATAGGCATAATACTGATAGGCAAAAAGCCTAAAAACAGAGTGTTTTATTTGCGCGAGGGCTTTGTTGTCACTGCCCTTAGCTGGATTGTGATAAGCGTTGTCGGCTCACTGCCGTTTATTATTTCGGGCACAATACCCGACCCGATTTCGGCACTGTTTGAGACGGTGTCCGGCTTCACAACCACTGGCGCGAGCATACTTGAAGATGTTGAGGCGCTGCCAAAGGGTATGCTCTTTTGGCGAAGCTTCACTCACTGGATAGGCGGCATGGGCGTTCTCGTGTTTTTGCTCACGCTTTTGCCCTTGACAGGCGGTTCGCACGTCAATATTATGAAGGCCGAAAGCCCCGGTCCGCAGGTCGAAAAGCTTGTGCCCAAGGTTCAGTCCACGGCAAAAATACTCTACGGTATTTATATTTTTATGACCGTTTTGCAAATATTTTTGCTGCTTCTCGGCAGAATGCCGCTTTTTGACGCGCTGACAGTAAGCTTCGGCACGGCAGGAACGGGCGGATTCGGCATAAAGAATGACAGCGTGGCAGGGTATTCGCCGTATATTCAAAATGTTGTAACGATATTTATGATACTTTTCGGTATCAATTTTAACTTTTATTTCTTTTTGCTTTTCAGAAAGTTCAGACGTGCTTTTCGCATGGAGGAAGTGCACTGGTATTTAATGATAATAGCCTGTGCGATAGGTGTGATAGGCCTTAACGTCAGAAATATGTATGACAGCCTCGGTGAAGCGTTCAGACAGGCGGCGTTCCAGGTCGGGTCGATTATAACGACTACGGGTTACTCAACGACCGACTTCAATTTGTGGCCTGCGGCGTCAAAAACAATACTTGTTATGCTGATGTTTGTGGGCGCGTGTGCCGGCAGCACCGGCGGCGGAATAAAAGTCTCGCGTTTTGTGATTCTTTTAAAGACGGTTCGCAAAGAGATAAAGCGTCTTATGCACCCGCAGAGCATAGGCAAGGTGTCTATGGACGGAAAGGTAATTCCGCATGAAACAGTTAGGTCTACAAATGTGTATATGGCGGCATATGTTATAATATTTGCCTTTTCCGTTTTGCTCATAGGCTTTGATGAACATGATTTGACAACGAATTTTACGGCGGTTGCCGCAACGTTTAACAATATAGGCCCCGGTCTTGAGCTGGTTGGTCCCATAAGAAATTTCTCTATATACTCAAACGGCGCAAAGCTTGTTTTGATTTTTGATATGCTTGCCGGAAGGCTTGAACTTTTCCCGCTCCTTATTACATTTACAAGGGACACTTGGAGAAAATTCTGATAAAACTATAAAACAATAAAGCTATAATTCACAAACGGTATGCCGAATGTGGATTATAGCTTTTGCTTTTGTCGGTACAAAGTTATGCCATTATGATTTCAGTGTTGCCTGAAAGTCTATGTGATTAACACGGTTTAGCACTTTTAGCACTCTAATGCAAAGAGTGCTAAAAGTTTATATTTTGTTAACACATTCTTAACAAATGGCGGATATAATAATAATTGTTCAAAGAGAAAAGAACAAAAGAAAGGAATGAGACCCGATGGAACAAAAAGAAAACTACTCGGTTGTCTTCTGACCCACACCGAAGCAGTGTAAAAATTAAATTCGGATCAAGAAAATATTAAAGAATTGATTTTGGAGGTAATTTATATGCTGAACCGCAGAAATAATAATGGACTTGTAAGTTATAATCCTTTCCGTGAAATGGATAATTTTGAAAGAGATTTCTTCGCAGACCCGTTCAAGGGCTTCTTCTCGGATATGTCTTTGGCAGAGTTTAAAACAGACATCACCGACGAGGGTGACTCATATAAGCTTGAGGCCGATCTTCCCGGCTTCTCAAAAGACGATATTCACATCGACATCAACGGCGATTGCCTGACTATAAGAGCCGAGAGACATTCCGAAGTTGAAAAGAAAGACAAGAAGCATAAATACATCAGATCCGAGCGTTCTTACGGCTCATACAGCAGATCGTTTGACCTTTCGGACGTAAACTCGGACGATATTAAATGCAAATACGACAATGGTGTTTTGACATTGACTTTGCCCAAGAAAGAGCCTCAGTCACCGTCAAGCAGACGTCTTGAAATCGAATAAAGTCGGCGGCTGTGCCGTGTTCGGCGCAGAACGAAAGCAAAAATAAAAGGCTGTAATTCATAAACGGTAACGAATTTACCGAATGTGGATTACGGCCTTTTGCTTTTATTTTGAAGATTGCAAACACACGGTGAGCTTGCATATTGGCACAAGATGCTGACAGAGTGAACAAGATTTGTGAGTTTTAAACATACGCAAAGATTTTAGTTTGTTAATTTGTTGGATTGAAAATTCGGCTATAATATGTTATCATTGTTTCTGCATAAAATCTTTAGGAGGATTTATTATGAAAAAAATCGTTTCGGTTTTGCTCTGCGTATGCCTGATTCTCTCGGTGTGCAGCGTTGCGCTTTTTGCGTCTGCGGCTCAGGGCAAAAAATATACCGAGGTTTCTTCTGTTGAAGATGCGGCTCAAACTCTCGCAAACAGCGATGAACAGTGCCCGCTGGTAATTGTTCCCGGTATCAACCATTCACCCGTTTATCTTTGCGATGAGAATAACGACATTGTTTATGATAAAGACGGCGGCACGGTTAACGGCACTTTGCTTCTTACAAAAACAGACAATCTCGTTCCGCTGGTTCTTCGCTATGTTGCGGCACAGTTTGTTATGACTCTTGTTACGCAGAAAGACTGCGGCCTTAAATCCGGTGTTCAAAAGGTAGTTGACGAAGTTCTTTCTTATCAAAAGACATATTCCGACGGCTCCCTTGCCTACAACCTCAGACTTAAGGATTTCCACTTCCCTCTTTCGGAGTTTGACGAGCATTCTTTTGACGGCAAATACGACAAATCGTGGTTCTACCGTATGCTTCCCCTTCAGAAATATACCGATGTAGTCGGTGAGGACGAAGTATATCTTTATACCTTTAACCTTGTAGGCAACGTTATGGAGTCTGCAAAGGGTCTTGACGAGTTTATACAGTATGTTAAAAAAGAGACTGGCTCCGACAAGGTCAACCTGCTCAACGTCAGCCTCGGCGGCACGGTATTCACCGCTTATATGGATAAATACGTTGATAAGGGCGACATAAACGAAATAGTAAACGTAGTTGCAGTTCTTAACGGAACAAGCATTATAGGCGACTTCTATTCGCGTGACTGGAACCTTTCGGACGAGAGCCTTTACAGAGATATTATTCCTTACATAATGGCTTCGGAGGGCAACGAGACACTCGGTTACCTTATAAATCTTCTCATAAGATTTTTACCGCGCGCAGAGCTTGAGGGGCTTTTGACCTCGGCTTATGACGTACTGCTGCAAAATCTTTTGCTCAATTCCTCACAGCTTTGGGCAATGGTTCCCAGCAGCTACTATCCCGAGCTTTCGGAGAGATACCTCTCGGATGCGGAGCACGCGAAGCTTAAAGAGAGCACAGACGCTTTCTATCACGCACAGCTGAACCTTGTTGACAACATCAAAAAATTCAAGGCTCAGGGCGGCGAGTTCAGCATACTTTGCGGCTACGGTCTTCAGTTCGGCGAAAAAGAATATGCTTTCTTCGCACTTGTTGCAAGCTATGATAAAGTAAACAGCGACGGCGTTATAGAGATAGGCTCAACCTCTCTCGGCGCAACGGCTGCACCTGCCGGTCAAAAGCTTTCGCAGGAGTATATTGACTCGCTCGGCGACAAGTCATATCTTTCACCCGACGGCTCGCTTGACGCTTCTACCTGCGCTTTCCCCGACAGCGTATGGTTCTTCACAAACCAGCATCATGAGATAGGCGGCAACGACGTTGCTCTTCGCCTTGCTTCGGAGCTTTTGCTCAGCGACAGCCTTAAGGACGTAAACTCCAACCCCGCAAGATGGCCGCAGTTTAACGGCACAAGAAACACAAAGTGGGTCAACAGAAGCTACCTGCCCGCCGCGGCAGAGGTTGATGTTTCGGCACTCACTCCCGAGCAGGCAGAGGAGTTTAACGCAGCCCTTGCCGAGACAAAGGCCATGATGGAGAGAACAATTATCGACGTTGAGGGCGACGCGGCAACAGTTGAGCGTATGCGTCAGGCACTTATTCTTGTTGGAAAATTCAACCCCGATAAAGAAAAGAGCCCGTGGTCCGATGTTGCATATTACCTTGCAAAGGGCGCAAACAATCTTGTATATCAGATAATCGGCGCAAAAGGATATTTTGATTGATTTTTAACTGATTAAAATGACAAAGCTATAAATCGCACAGATCATATCTCGCGGTTTATAGCTTTTGTTGTATCGGTGTGTACACCCGTTAAAAAGGAGTTGGTATTATGGGCAAAATAGTTGCCATTGGCGGCGGACGCTACGATAACGGAGAAATAGTCGGCATAGTAAAAGAAATTCGCGATTTGTGCGATAAAGAAAAGCCGGGGATGCTCTTTTTGCCGACCGCCGGTTATGACGACATTGATGGCGACGAGTATATGGAGCAGGCATTCAGAGATAACGGCTGCGAAACGGACAGGCTTTTTTTGACCGATAAAATGCTCACTTACGCACAGACAGAAGAAAAAATCATGTCTGCCGATATAATTTATGCAGGCGGAGGAGATCTCGGCTTTTTAACAAAAACATGGCGCGAAACAGGCGCGGATAAGCTCCTAAAAAAAGCTTATGAAAAAGGCGCGGTGCTTTCGGGCTACAGCTCCGGCGCTATGTGCTGGTTTAACTCGGGCTACGACGACTGCGGCAAAGACCACGCGTTTATATTTTTAGACTGTCTTTCTCTTTTGCCGTTTTGCAACTGCCCGCATTTTGAGAGCGACAGCTGGCAAAGCTTTGCCGAGCGGATAAAAGAGCGAGGCGAGCACGGTATTGCCATAGAGGACGGTGCGGCGCTGATTTATGACGGCAGCGAGTTCAGATGCGTAAGCGGCAACGAGGACGGAGATGTGTATTTCTTTGACAAAAACGACTCTTACCGTCAAATAAAAATTACCGACAACCCCAATGTTTTAAAAAAATATATGTGACGTGCAATAATTTGTGTCTTCAAAACGTGTTATTTATGAAAGGAGGGGCAGGTCATGACTGTTTTTATCCGGGGAAAGGACGCTTTCTCATTCGCTTTCACACAATACACAGATACCGTTTACAGGGTGGCAGTGCACAATACGCGGTGCAAAAGTGACGCCGAGGACATTACTCAGGAGGTTTTTGTAAAGCTCCTTGAGTCCTCAAAAAAATTCAAGGACGGCGAGCACCTAAAGGCGTGGCTTATAAGGGTGACAATAAATGAATGTCGCACGCTTATGAGAAAATATTCGCGCGAAACCGAGCAAAGCGCAGAAATTGCGGATTGCGCCGTATATGACGGCGACAGCGTTTTAGAGACCGTTAAAGCCTTGCCGGAGAATTACCGCAACGCGATATATCTTCATTATTATGAGGGTTACACCGCCAAAGAGATAGGCAAGATTCTGGACTCAAAAGAGAACACCGTTCTCTCGTGGCTCAGCCGCGGACGCGCCGCCCTTCGTAAAGAGATGATCGGAGGTTTTGAAGATGAATAAAAACGATTATATCAATGAGCTTGATTCACTCGAAGCGGACGAAACGCTTAAAAATAAAATAGGCAAGCTGCAAAATGCGGCGCCAAAAAAAGAGAAGAAGCAAGCGCTCAAAATTTTGCTTGCCGTAGCCTGCATATGCCTCGTCTTTTTTGCGGGGATAAATATTCTTACCTTCAGCGGAGCAAACAAAAGCGCGGGGTCTTATGCCGATTTGGCAACAGAAGAAAACGCATATTCTTACTCTGCAAAAGACAACGGCTCCTCGGGCACGGCAGGCAAGTACACGCAGGGCAGAAAGGTTGTAAAAACCGCCTCTCTTTCTCTGGAGACAGAAAATTACTCCTCGTTTATGACTGCTTTTGAGCAAAAGCTCGGTCAGTACGGCGCGTATATAACATATCTCAGCGCAGACACCGGCTCGGATAACTCAAAGAGCGCGCATATATCCGTCATGGTTCCCTCGGAGAAGCTGAATGATTTTTTGGACGAGATGGATTCAATAGCAACCGTCGGCTCCAAGAGTATCGGCACAAACGACATTACAAATGATTACACGGATGTTGAAAGCAAAATAAAGGCACTTGAAACCGAAGAAAAAGCACTCCTTTCGATTTTGGAAAAAGCGGATAAGCTTGACGACATAATAAAAATTCAAGACAGGCTCTCCGATGTGCGCAGCAGCCTCGACTCAAACAAAGCACAGATGAAAAATTACGACGAACAGATTGCCTGCTCCAAAACCGATATTTATGTTTGCGAGGTCGGCAGGGTGACAGCGAAATCAAACGGCTCTTTCTCGCAGGAGGTTAAGACAAAGTTTGTAAACAGCCTCTACAACCTCGGCAATGCGTTTAAAAATATAGCCGTGTTCGTTCTCGGTGCATCGCCCTATCTCGTTTTAATTGCCGTTGTTGCCGTTGTTGTGATTTTGATTGTCAAAGCAAAAAAGAAAAAGAGAAACAACAGATAAACGCGGCCGGCACGTTTGTTGCAGAGCAAATAATAAAAGACTATAATCCACATTCGATAAATTCGTTTATGGATTATAGTCTTTTTATATGTCTTAAAAATTAAGCAGCTAATTTTTTTGGCGCAAAAAGTTTTTTGTCGATAAGCTTCATGAGCAGGTCAAACAGCTCCGCCATTATGAGCGTGATTGCAAGGCAAACAAAGAAATAAATATATCTGTTAGATGATATTGCTTTGATATTTTCAAATATCATCATCGGTATTCTCTGAAGCAGGTAGACGCTGAAAACATGGTTGCCGAGCCATGATAAGATTTTGTTGCCGAAGCTCACTTTCATTGTGACAAGCACTGTTAAAAGCGTAAAGGCAACAACCCATACCTCATAAAAAACAAAGTTGCTGTTTTTAGTGCAGGTGAAAAAGAAAATTACTGCAACTGCCGCAAAAACAGCAAAGTAGCAAAAATTATTTTTCATAACAAACTTTTCTATCGGCTCTTTAAAATAAGAATAAATCATGCCGAGTGGCACACATATTGCGGTGCTGTACCAGTACTGCTCTTTAAACGGCTTTAAAACAATTATGAATACTACCGTCAATGCCGTTGTTGCCAAAACGGCAAGAATCGGCTTTTTATGAAGCAAAATAAACGCCAAATAAATCAAAATATAAAGAGCCAAAATAACAAACATAAACCAGTTGCTGTTGCCTATGGAATCCCAGCCTATAAGCGAGAGCAAAAGCTTTTTTGCGGTTAATTCTTTGCCTGTCGCAAGTCTTAACACAATAAAAGGTATAAGCGCAAGGTCAAGGTGAAGCAGTGTTTTTAAAAAGCGGTTTTTAGGGAAGGCTTTTATATAGTTAACACCTTTTCTCTTAAAGCTTTCATAAATTCCGTAGCCGGAATAAAACAAAAACATTGTTACAACAAGCTGACCCAAAAATTTACGAAGCATTTTATAAGGGTTATCAAATGCAGTGGTCATGTCATAATACTGAACAAAGTGGCTCATAAAAACCAAAAACACAAAAATGCCTTTTATTGCGCCGGTGCTGTCTTTAGATATATAGTCGCGGTGAAAGTCGTTTACCTTTGCGAACTTCATATTATACAGGCAGACCCATGAGAACAAAACAAGAATCAAAAACATTTATTTACTCCCCTTCATTCATCTTGCATAAGTGAATTATAAAGCGCCTCTTCGTGGTCTTTGACATCAATAAACAATCCGTTCATTTTGTCAACATATTTTTGCTCAGGCACGCAGTTGTTGTGAATAAGCGCGGCGATGTCTTCTATCGCTTTATCCGCTGTGAGGGCAAGCTCGCCGTAAGCATTGTCAAACGGAACGTCAAGACTTCTGTAATGGTTGAGCCCTGCTTTGAAAAGGTTCATATCCGGCATAAAATAGAGCACCGGACGCTTGAGGTAGATGAAATCAAAAACAAAAGACGAAAAATCCGTAATAAAAATGCTGTAAGAAAATTCATCAACCGTTTTATCCGCAATTCTGACGGTTGTGCCGTTCACCTTAAACAAATCGTCATACATTCTGAAGTTCGGGTGCGGTTTAAAGTCAAGAACATAGCCGGTTTCTTCAAGCAGTTTTTTAAGCTTCGGGCTTGAGAGAAAAGCCTGAATGTTTTTATAAAAATCAGAATTTAAAAATGCTTTTTCGTTAGGCAGCCACGAGCCGGCGTCGGGTTTTACAAGAAATTTGCGCCAGCTCGGAGCGAAAAGAATTTTCTTCTCCGCTTCTTTGGTCTTGTCTATATGGTCATATCGCGGCATACCGCTTTCAATCAAAAATCTGTCGTCAAAGCAATAATTTTCTTTAAGATTTTCTCTCTCAAAGTTGGTTGAGATAACCTCTTTGTCAAGTATCATTCTGTCAAGCGAATACATCGTGGGCAGCGTAGCGTGCAAAACGCCGTGCTGAAGATATATAACATCAAAATTCATAAGGTCTGCAAAATATTTCATTGCTCCGTAGGGGTAAGAGAGTATATCGCGCAGCCCGTAGAATGACGTTATTATTTTATCTGCCGAGAGCGCATAGAGGCGGTGGTTAAACGAGCCGTATGGCAAAAGGTTTGCTTTTACGGAATCATCAAACCATCCGTCAATATCTGCTTCGGGGTTATAGACATAGTAGCGCAAAACGCCGTCGTCTTTTTTTATATCGTGCAAAAACTGATAGTAGGCATTGTCTTTGACCGTTTTTGAAGAATCGCAATAGAGCCAGATTTTTTTGCCTTTTCTGAAGTGCGGGGACATTATGCGCGTCAAAGTGTTTCTGTAACCGATTTTCGGCGCAAATCTTATGCCGCGGAGCGTATGATACACACTCGAAAATGCAGAAGCTTTTTTTATTTTTATTGTATTTTTTTTGCAGGCAACGTGTACGCCGTCGCACACATAGCTTAGTCTTTTAAGGGCTCTGCTGAACGGACTTGTCGGTGGGAATGTGAAACGAATATCGTATTCTTTGCCGAGCAAAAACGTTGAGAATTTTATTTTTGAAATGTCGTCGATTTTTCTTTTGATAACAAACATTTTAAAGTTGTTTGTTTCGGTTTTGGAAGCGAAGAGACTCAAAGAGGATTTTTTGAGCGGCAATTCTTCACAAGTGCTGCCGCCCTCGCCGATAAATTCGGCTTTGAGCTTAATATCGTCTGTGAAGTTGCAGGCAAGGCATTTTATAACGCCTATCATTGTCAAAAGACCGTCTTTGATATGAAATCTTGTAACATAAACTTCAATGTTTTCAAAATCAAACAGGCTCTCACCGTTTAAGGTCAGGCTGTAGCCGCCATCTTCGGCAACAATTTTAACTTTGTTACCGTATTTTATTTGAAAGATATAAACCTTATGCGCCTTTGCCATGCCGGGGAAGCCTATAATAACGTCGTCGTCTATTTTTTTGAGCAGAGCAAAAATTCTGTTCCTTGCCTTTTCAAACTCCTCGCCGTCGTACTGATAGGGCCAGAGAAGGTCGGCGCGCAGTTTCCAGTTAAAATCGTGCAAAAAGAATACCTGAACATATTTGGGTATGCTGTCGCCCGCGAGAAATTTTTCCCACAGAGCCATAGTCTTTTCAAAAATATAGTACGGGTGTATTCTTTGGTTGGTTGCCGAGCCGGCATTTTTCAGGTAATAGTATGTTGCGGGTTTGCAAAAACCGATTTTGCCTTTTGCGGCGAGGTTTGTCAAAATAAATTTTTGGTCTTCATGAATTATCATGCTTTCGTCAAATTTGAAGTTGTTTTCAAATCTGTTTTTTACGCAAATATTCATGTGGGTTTGAGCAAAATACATATACTCGGGGTCGTTGAGGTCATATACTCCGCTCTCTTTTATATATCTGTATCTGAAGTGCTTGCTTTGAGAAATTTTTTCGTTTTTGTCAATTTTTTGGTTGTAGGTTACAAGGTCAACCTCGTCAAAGTGCTTGTCAAAAAAGTGCGCAATATCTTTAACGGAGTTGTGCGAGAGATAATCATCGGAGTCGATAAACATAATGTATTTGCCCTGAGCTTTATCGATACCGAAATTTCTTGCCGTGGAAACGCCGCCGTTTTTGTTGTGAAACACTTTGAATATATCGTATTCTTTTGCATATCTGTCGCAAATTTCGGGGCTGCCGTCTGATGAGCCGTCATCTATTAGCAGAACCTCCATTTTGCTTTTATCCATAGTTTGATGAACCATGGAGTCAAGGCACTTTTCAAGGTATTCCTCAACGTTATATACAGGTATAATAATTGATACGGTGTATTTAACTTCCATATAACGACCCTTTCATAAAACAAGCCTTAATTCAAGGCATAAAAATAATATTTGTCCATCTATAATAATACAAATGCCATTCTATCATAATACAGACTTTTTTTCAACCTGAAATTGACAATATCATATGTAGTGTGCTATATTTTATTGTATAAATTATTCACAAGCTGCGGAAGAGGGGTTACCATGCCGACAACAAAAAGAATAGCAAAATGGGATAACCTTAAATTGTTTTTGATTTTTACCGTTGTTGAAGGTCATATTGCAGATACATTTTATGAATATTGCAATGATATGAAAAGCGTTTTTTTCTTTATCTATCTATTTCATATGCCGGCATTTATATTTTTATCGGGTTTGTTCTCTAAAAAAACGGTAGACGGCAACAACTACAAAAAAGTTTTGCCCTATGTAACACTGTATTTTGCCACGCTGTTTTTGCGCTTTGTATCATCGGCAGTTTGTTACGGAACCGATTCGCTGCCGCTGTTTGATTCCAGCGGAGTGCCGTGGTTTGTTTTTTCTTTATTTTTGATGAATATAATTACCATGTACACAAAAAAGTTTAAGCCGCAGTGGGTGCTTGCCGCTTCAATTATTCTGAGTATTTTTGCCGGCTATAATTATCAAAACATTGACGCATTTTCTATTATGCGCACAATAAATTATTATCCGTTTTTCTATCTCGGTTATATATTGGATCGCGAAAAGCTCAATGAATTTTTGAGCAGAAAAAAGATAAAGATTATTTCCGCGGTCTTTATCGCCGCAGTGTTTGCGGTGTGCTTTTTAATACCCAAAGATATTATGTTTTTACGCACGTTTGTAACAGGGCGCGGAATATACAGCACGCTCGGCGATATTGCCGTTTGGGGCGGACTTATCAAAATTCCGGTTACGGCGGTGACGCTGGCACTCATAATGGCACTTATAAGTCTTACTCCGTCAAAAGAGTTTAAGCTTTCTGTGCTCGGCTCGCGCACACTCGGCGTATATGTTGTGCACTACTGCTTTATAGATATTCTTTTTGCAATTAAACCCGTTACACCGGCAATGGTGGATATGCCGGCGGTTTTAAGGCAGATTATTGTGCTTGCATTGAGCGCGGTTATAACGCTCATCTGCTCCAACAAATATTTTGACGCGGCGTTAAAAAAGATTATGGATCACGGCGCAAAGCTTAAAGAAAAATAATAATCGGAGGTTATGTTATGCTTCTTACCGAACAGACGGAACAGCTCGGGTATTTTTACGGTGACAAAAAAGCGATTGAGATGATTGCCGACGCAGGCTTTGATTCAATAGATTATTCCATGTTTTGCATGTCAGACGATTCGCACATACTCAACACGGACGAATATAAAAAATACGCCCTCTCTCTTAAAGAGACTGCCGACAGAAGGGGAATACCTTTTACCCAGGCGCACGCTCCGTTCAGCTTCCCGCCGGATAAGGGCGAGGACGAGTTCCTTAAAGTCGCAAATAAAAAAGTTTTGCGTGCAATGGAGGTTGCATCAATACTCGGCGCAGAAATAATTGTCGTTCACCCCATTCATTTCAGACCATATTACCGAAACAAAGAGTTTTTGAAAGAATTTAACATCAATTATTATAAAAGTCTTATTCCTTACTGCGAGGAGTTCGGCATAAAGGTTGCGTGCGAGAATATGTGGCAGTATAACCACAAAAGGCACTGCATAACCGACAGCGTCTGCTCACAGCCGGAGGAGTTTTGTGAGTATCTGGACGAAATCGGCAGCGAATTTATCGTCGGCTGTCTTGATTTGGGTCATTGCAGCCTTACGAATATCGAGGCTCAGGACGCGCTGAGAAAAATGGGTGCAAAAAGAGTTCGTGCGCTTCATGTTCACGATAATGATTATTTGGACGATTGCCATGCGTTGCCCGGTTACGGCGAAATGAACTGGGACGAAATAACAAAAGCCCTTGCAGATATAAATTATGCCGGCAATTTCACCTTTGAAGCGGATAATTTTATAAAAGACGCGGGCAAGGATTTGGAAATTTCAGAATACGCGCTCAAAATTATGCAGAAAAAGGGCAGAATACTGATTTCACAAATAGAATCTTACAAATAATATAAAACAGGTCTGCCGTTTTGCTGAAAATGCAGACCTGTTAAATTATTTTATAACTTTTATTCTGTCATCAAACCTCGGCTTCATCTCGGGCTTTTCATCGGGAATACCTATTGCAATCGCAATTTGAAATTTATAATTTTCGGGTATGTCAAACAGCTTTTTCCATTTGTTTGCTCTCTCGTCCTCAAAAAGTGCGCCTATACTGCCGATTATGCAGGTGCCGAGCGAGAGCGATTGGGCGGCAATTACAATGTTTTCGCACATTATTCCCGCATTGATTCCCTCGTCGTGCTGTGCAAAAATAAGCGCGAGGGTCGGCGCGGTTTGATACACGGGGTTTACATCCCACCTTGTGTATGCAGGGGTGTCGTACCCGACAACTTCTTTAAAATCTTTGTTTATGCCCTCAAGGTAATCGTGATTTTGTATAAATCTGACGTGGCAGGGCTGCATATTTCTTGCACTTGGGGCTTTGACGGCAGCTTTGATAATCGTATCGAGCGCCTCGCCGCTTATCTGCTCTTTTTTATAACTGCGAATTGTCTGACGTGAGAGAATGTTGTTTATTGTTTCGTTCATGCTTAGCAACTCCTTTGGCAATAATATAGCAAATTGAGCTAAAAATGTCAATTTTCACCCCCCGTTAAAAATATAATATAAATCAAGCAAAAAACAAAAATATAATTGAAATTTTTTTAAGAACGTGTTAGAATGGAGAAAACTAATATGAAAGACTCGGATTTGGTGCTTTTGGCACACGGAGCAATGAATAAAGCGTATGCGCCGTATTCCCGCTTTAAGGTCGGTGCGGCTCTTCTTTGCAAAGACGGCACGGTTTACACCGGCTGCAATATAGAGAATGCCGCATACACCCCTACCGTATGTGCCGAAAGGGTGGCTTTCTTTAAAGCGTTGGAGGACGGCAAGCGTGAATTTAATTCTATTGCCGTGGTCGGCGGAATGTGCGGCAAAATCACATCTTTGTGCACCCCGTGCGGAGTGTGCCGTCAGGTTATGAGCGAATTTTGCACAGGCGATTTTAAGATTTTGTGCGCGGGTGAAGAAGAAGTTAAAACATTCACGCTTTCCGAACTTTTGCCGGAGCGCTTCGGATCGGAGGTATTGAAGTGAAAATTCAGTTTTTGGGCACGGGTACACCGAGAAACGAACTCAGAAAAAGCTATGACGGTCGCGACGACAGACGTTGCAGCAGCATAATGATAGATGATTTGATGATAGTTGACCCCGGCCCCGATATCTATAAATTTGAAAAAGAGTTCGGTTATTCAGGTCTTTATGACGAGGTTGAGACCGTTCTTTGCACAAATAAGAGCAAGAGCAACTATTCTAAAAAAGCGATGCTGAAGCTCAGCGCAAAAGAGCTTAAAGTCAGGAATTTTAAAACCGCCGAGAGCAGATTTTTTACCGTGACGGCTTACCCGGCAAATTATACGGGTGCTAAAAATTCAAAGTGTTACGTCATAAAATCAAAGACCGACGGCAGAAAGATTTTTTACTCGGGCGAGGGCGCATGGCTTTTGGGCCCTGTTGCCGAGGAGCTTCAGAAAGACAGATATGACCTTATGATATTTGAGGCGACGGTAGGCGAGGGCAGCGGAGATGGGCGCATATTTGAGCACAACAACCTTGCTATGGTTAAAGAGCTGGCAAAGGTGTTTGCCCAAAGAACAGACAGGTTTATGATAACTCATATGGATTGCGACTCTCACGCCGACCACGAAACGCTTTGTAAAGAAATGGCTCCGTTTGGAATAGACGTTGCATTTGACAACTTGACAATAACAATATAATATCATTAAAAGGCTTTGATTTTCGGCAAAATAAAAGCCGCCGATATTGACGGCGGCTCATTTGCCAAGAAAGAAGCGTTTGGCTATTTTTTAATAAATTTTTTATTTTTTATGTATCCGAGTGTTACCATTACACCGGATAAGATTATTGCCGCCGAGAGCGCATACGCAATCTTGCAGTACGACAAGGCCGCGGATACGGCAACGGCGATAATATAAACCAACCACAGCGCAATGCTCTTTTTGCGGTATTCGCGTTTCTCTTTTTGCGAGAGCGGTTTTTCCCTGCAATCAACAGGTGCAAAAACAAGAAGCGCTATGCTTGCCGCTGCTGCCGATACAGCAAACGGTATTCGCAAATCAAACCTTTCGCAAAGAGACATGCAATAAACGCAAATGAGTATTGCCGCTGAAGAAAATGCGATGCACCTTGCTTCGGTTGAAGCATGGTAGCCGCCCGCATAGCTTCTGAGAAAGCTGAAGGCCAAATAAAAAATGACGCCTTGCGTTATAACGCCGAAAACGGCGGAGCAAATGATACAGATAATTGCATATAATATGTGAGACAATATAATGAATAATCCGTATTGCATCAAGGCCGTGTCGTCCGGATCGAGGCTGTTTTTCTCAGCCAAAACAGACGCAGCTTTTTCGGAAAGCTTTAAAATCATTTCTTATATTTCTTTACCATTGTCGGCATAGCGGGCTGAAATGCCCATGCAGATGTGGTTGAGTTTGCATCTCTTTTAATGGTTTTTTCAGCTACGTTGATGATTGCTTTTGAAATTTTTTCGGTTATTTTTGTTGACATAATTTTTACCCCCTGAAATTACTTCATCTTGGCAGTCACTATCATACAGTAATCTGTGCCGCATTTTCAATATTTTGTGAAAAACGCACAGCGTCAGAAGAAAAATGCACAACAATTACCAGAATTTGACAGTGCAGCTAATTCACGTTTTAAAACGTAAATTTATTTCCGCACAAATTAGATTTACGTTTTAGATAAAAATATCCCCCAAAATGCCGGAAACGGTAAAAACAAGAAAAAAGGTGATTAAGAATGAACGAAAACATCAAAAAGAACATTATAGGTCTTCGTATTATGCAGCGCCGCAAACAGCTGCGTATCAAGCAGTCTGTACTCGCTGAGCTTATCGGCGTATCGGACAACCAGATCTCAAACATTGAGAACGGCAAGAGCTTCCCCCGCCTTAACAGCTTCCTTAAAATCTGTCAGGCATTGCAGTGCGACCCCAACTACCTTCTTGCAGGTACCATTCAGGAAGAAATTCAGCAAAATGTTGTTGACCTTGTAGCCTCTTGCTCCGAAGAAGAGCAGAAAGCTATCTGGCAGCTTGTTGACTGCTACATCCATCGCAATGACGACACAAGATTCTGATTTGCGAAAATTCAAACGTCCCGTGTTTTTCGCAGCGCATCTTTTTGAAAGGAAAGGTTTTTGTAAAAGTAGTTATATGTGATGACGAAAGCTGTTTTGTCGATAGGATAAAAAGTGAAGTCAGCGCATTTATGAAAAGCAAAAATATTGAGGCTCGGTTTCGCGTCTATACCGGCGATATTTCTCTTGATAAAATAGAGCCGGAGCATTTTGACTTAGCGTTTCTCGATATAGAGATGGGCGACGTCTGCGGAACCGATATTGCCGCAAAACTCAAAAAGATAAATCCGCACATAGTTATTTTTATAATAACATAACGTCACACGAAGAATATCTGGACGAGGCTATGGACCTTGACGTATTCAGATTTATCAAAAAGCCGCTTGACGCGGACAGGCTCATTGCGGGTCTGGAGCGCTGCACCAAAATGATTGAAAGCGGTAATGTGGATATTTATTTAAAAAACGACAAAGAAGCAAAAAGAATTGCTATAAAAGACATTGCTTATGTTGAAATAAGCGGCAACTTTACAAAAGTCGTTACGCAAAACGCCGAGTTTTTGACAGACGCCAAGATGAAGTTTTGGCGCGAGAGGCTGAGTATGCCCATGTTTTATAATGTGCATACAAGCTACATAATAAATATGAACTGCATTACCGACTATTCGAGAAATTCCGTTACGCTCAACGATAAATACAAAATCCCTATAGCCTATCGCAAACAAAGCGCATTTAAAACTTATTTTATAAACTATTACGGCGGAAGGTAAAATGTATACACTCACGACCTGCGTTTCATATGCAGTTGAGTTTTCCGCAACGCTTTTGCTTTTGTTTGAGATTTTTGTCAGCAAAAGAAAAATCGTCACTACCGTCATGGTTTCGCTTGCGCTTCATGCAGTTCATCTTTTGATTTTTCTGGAAGCAGACAATCTTTATCTTAATATCATACTCTATTTTATTATGAACCTGGCAATCATTTTGTTGTGCTTTGAGAGTTCATGGCAAATGAGTGTGGTTATTTCGGCTGTTATGACCGGTCTTATGGTCGGTTCCGAATTTATGGCAATGATATTGCTCTCGGCGATATTCAAGAGCGATATAAACGCTTATCTCATAGATAACCACATATATTTCTTGATGGTTGCCATAAGCAAAACGCTTTTAATAATAATGTGCCGCGCAGTTACGCTTATAAGCAGTGTAAGCAAAGAAAATTCCGGCAGGCTGAAAGCACCGTTTTATCTTTTTGCATACCCCGTGTGCACACTTGCGGTCTTTGTTATATTTTGGCGCATTGCCACCGAAAATAATTTGGATAAAGATACGTCTTATGCGATGACGGGTACGGCAGTTGCTCTCTTGGCTTCGATAATCATAACTTATATATTTTATGACCGTTCGGCAAAGAAAGAGCTTGAGCTGCGCCGTCTTCAGCTGTTGCTTGAAAAAGAAAATACCGATAAGGAGTATTACGATATACTCGACAGGCAAAACAGAGCAATGCGTGCGTTTGCTCATGATGAGAAAAATCATCTTATTGCAATTAAGAGCCTCGCAGATAATCCCGAGGTTGATGAATACATAGACAAAGTGTATGACGATCTTAAAAAATACTCTGCCGGCGGCAATACCGGCAACAAAATGCTTGATCTTATCATAAACAAATATACTCTTCTTTGCGAGGGTGCGGGCGTGCTGTTTTCTGCAAGTGCCAACACTTCAAACCTTAATTTTATTGACAACACCGACCTCACGAGTATGCTCAGCAATGTGCTGGACAATGCGGTTGAGGCGGCAAGAAATTCGGGAGAGCGCAAAATAGAGCTCACGGTGAATAAGGTCAAAGGCACTCATATGCTCACCTGTGTGAACTCATGCGACGATAAGCCGCTAAGCAAAGGCAGCGAGCTTATAACGACCAAAAAAGATAAAAAATTCCACGGTCTCGGCGTAAAGAATATTAAACGTATTGCCGCAAAATACAGCGGTGAATACAAATGGAGCTATGACGAGAACAAACGCGAATTCACAACTGTAATAATATTTATTAAAAACTGAAAACGGCTGACGTGCTTTTTGCTGCGTCAGCCGTTTTGATTATATTTTGTTTTTCTTTTTGTCGCGAAGTGATTTAAAAAATTCCGTCAAAAGAGCGGCACATTCACTTTCCATAAATCCGCCCTCACATTCCGGCTTGTGATTATACGGCAAATCAAAAAGATTTATTATGCTTTTGCAAGAGCCTGCCTTTGAGTCGTATGCGCCGAAAGTGACTTTTTTAAGCCTGCTGTTTATTATTGCGCCGGCGCACATCGGGCAAGGCTCCAGTGTAACATACATCTCACACTGCCACAGCCGCCAGCCGCCGAGGTTTTTGCAGGCGTCGTTTATTGCTTCCGTCTCTGCGTGAGACAGGGCGTTCTTTGATTTTTCGCGGCGGTTTCTTCCTCTGCCGACTATTTCGCCGTCTTTTACAACAACCGCGCCTACGGGCACCTCCCCCTCATCTGCCGCTTCTTTGGCAAGCAGCAGAGCCTGAGTCATAAAAAATTCTTTATCCATAGAAGCCACCGCCGAACGCCGAGCTGCCTACGGTTATGCGCGAGGCAAAGGAGGCTATCATCGCTATGAAGCATATCACCGTCAGTATCGCGAGCGAGCACTGATAAACACCCTTGCTTTGCAGTTCTTTTGAAGAGAGCACGCACACGAGCGCGCATATTGCAATTGCAAGCAAGCTTATCAGCGCGGCATAGCAGAAGAAGTAGCCTCCGTAAGATTTTATTGTGACGCTCTTCATTGTGAACATTGTTAAAAGGAACACAGAGATAATAACGGTGGGCGTGGCAAAATAAAGCGAAAGACGCATTTTTTTGCTCAAAGAGCTCACGGGTACATTGCCCAAAGCTTTGCGGTTCGCTATGTTATATCTTACAAAGCTTATTGCGAGAACGATAAACGTTACTATATAAGTCAGCGGTCTTGCAACGTCATAGGCTGAGTAAACAAAAGATATAAACAGAAATACGGCAGAGGCGGCGAGCAAAAGATTTCTGTCGCTATTCGGCACAAAGGTGAGCCCAAGCCCCGTGTGCTCTGTTTTGATATATTCTATCATCGCAAAAATGCCGCCGACAAAAATCGCAAGCATTGCGGCATAATAAAAAATACCGCCGAAGGAAGTCTTTTCGTTTATAACCGTTGTGATAACCGCAAACAGGTTGTTTGCAAAATGAATTGCGATACTCGTCCAAAGGCTGCCCGTTGACATTGCAAAATAGCCGAGTGCTATGCCTGCGACAAAGGCAAACGGAATTTGCACCATATTGCCGTGCATGAGGGCAAAAATCAGCGACGACATCAAAAGGGCAAAGCGGTCGCCGTATCTTCTCAGCGGCTGCATTATAACGCCTCTTACCGCAAACTCTTCAACAAGTGCCGGCACAACCGCACATTCAAGCACAAAAAGCATAGTTTCCGAAATTGTTGACGGCGATTCGGTGTCGTATTTTGTAAATTCAATGCCGAAAGATGTCACAAAGCCGGAGAAGCCGGCGGTTACAAAGTCGCCTGCACAGCAAACCATAAGCCCTGCTGCCACTGCAAGCCAAAAGGCTTTTTTTGATATTGGCTTTCCGAGCTCAAAGCAAACGTCCTTGTCTTTTTTGTCATAAAAAGCATAGATTATTCTAAACGGCAGAAATACGCCGATTATAGAGATTAACACCGTAAAAATTTTTTGAAACGAATAGTTAGATGTATAAAGCTCGTAAAGACCGCTTTTTGAGAGAATAAAAGACATCAGGTATTGCACAAGAGTAAAACTCAGAACACCTGCGCCCGCAAGTATGCTAAGCTTTGTCAGATGCTTTGCGTCCGAATTTAAAAGCGGGTCTTTCGGCGTAAAGAAATTGTAAAACGGGGGGCGGCCGCCGCCGTTATATCCGTAGCCATATCCGTAGTTTGAATTTGAACCGTAATTTTCCATATAAATACCTCGGAAAAAGTTTATGTTTATAGTATAGCTTAAATCGTTTTAATATTCAATAAGTATAGTTTTAATAAAGTGTGAACAAATAAGTGCTTGTAATATCTTTATTTTTGTTATATAATCGAGAAGATAACTAAAAGGAGTTGATTTGATGGACCCCATAAAGGTTGATTTTTCATCAAAAGACGGCGGACAGGGAAAAGGCGGCAAAGTCATTATCCCTCCCGAGAAAAAAGGAATAAAAATTCTCATTAACATTATAGTTACGCTCATCGCCGCAGGAATAGGCTATTATTTCTATTTGCCTGCAATGAATTTTAAAAGCGTAGATATGTACATCTTTTTTGCGGCAGTGCTTTTGGTTTACTGTGCGGTGAATTATCTCACCTCCGGCGCACTCAAAACACCCGATTATGCGCCGTATGCCAAAAAGAGCGCGAGAATACCCACAATTATAATCGCGCTTATAGTTGTGGTTGTTGTTATAGGCTTTATAATTTCTTCGGTAGTGTTCAGGGCAAAGAGCTACAGCAAAATTATTGACGTTGAGCCCGGCAACTTTGTCAGCGAGGTTTCGGATTCATCCGACGATTCGTTCTCGTCCGTGCCGAGAATAGACTCAGACACAACATCTGTTCTTGCACAGAGAGCACTCAGTGACCTTTCGGAGCTCGGTTATGTTTCGCAGTTCACAGTTCAGCCCTCATACACCCAGATAAACTACAAGAACGTACCCGTACGCCTTGCAACGCTTCAGTATTCAAACATCATCAAATGGTTCACAAACCGTGATACGAGAATACCGGCATATATCAGAATAGACACAATAACCCAAAAGGCAGAGCTTGTTAAGGTTGACGGCGGAATACAGTACTCAACCGCAGACCACTTTGCGCACAACCTTATAAGACATATTCGTTTTAAATACCCGACATACCTTTTTGCGGAGCCCACATTTGAAACAGACGATAACGGCAACCCCTATTGGATAACCGCAAAGCTTGATAAAACCATAGGCCTTTTCGGCGGTACGGACGTTGTAGGCGCTGTTATCTGCAATGCCGCAACGGGCGAATGTGTGGAATACAGCCTTGAACAACTCAGAAACGATACTTCTCTTGAGTGGATTGACCGCGTATATTCAGCAGAGCTTCTCGTTGAGCAGTATGATTACTACGGCTCGTATCAGGGCGGATTCTGGAACTCTATCCTCGGTCAGAAAGACACATATTCCACAACCGAGGGTTACAGCTACCTTGCAATTAACGATGACGTTTATCTTTACACGGGCGTAACCTCTCTCACAAACGACGAATCACTCACGGGCTTCACTCTTATAAACATGAGAACAAAAGAGGCGAAGTATTACACAATATCCGGTGCAAAAGAGAGCTCGGCTCAGACTTCGGCAGAGGGTCTTGTTCAGCAGTATAAATACACCGCAAGCTTCCCGCTTCTTTTGAATGTTGACGGCGAGCCGACCTACTTTATGTCTCTTAAAGACTCGAGCAACCTTGTTAAAATGTATGCTCTTGTAAACGTCGGTCAGTATTCAATCTGCGCTGAGGGTTCATCACTCACGGAGTGTATTGAAAATTACCTCTCCGAGCTTTCTAAGAACGGCATTAAGCTCAATGTTTCAACCGATAACATTACAGAAGAGAACGACTCAAACTCAAGCACGGAGAAGCCCAAGGCGATAGAGGTAACAGGCAAAATAACCGATATAAGAACGGCTGTTATCGGCGGCGAGAGCGTGTATTATTTTAAACTCGACACCTCCGACAGCTATTATTCTGTCAAGGCGAGCGCGGCTCAAAAGGTTATAATCTTCAACACCGGCGACACGGTCACCTTCACCGTTGACACCGAGAGCGGAACGATTATTCCCGTAAACGAAGTGAAATAATTGCGGCGGCTTCGCCTTCGGGCACAGTCTTTAAAAGCCATAATTCACAAACAGTCATGTGTGGATTGTGGCTTTTTTCTTCTTTTTCGGCATAGCCGGGCGCGGAAGCTCAATAATGAGTTTTTTGCTGAAATATTTTAATATTTTTTGTTTTATCCCTTGAAATAGTTTGTGCAATGGTGTAGCATATGAAAAGATAAATCAACAATTTTTTTTAAAGGAGAGTATAATATGAAACTCGGCGTATTTACTTGCCTTTTAGGCAACCTTCCGTTTGAGCAGGCGCTCGAATATTTTAAGTCAAAGGGTATTGAGATGGTAGAGATAGGCTGCGGCGGATACCCCGGCAACAGCCATGCAAATCCCGAGGAGCTTTTGAGCGACCCCAAAAAGCTTGAGGACTTTAAGGCTCTTATAAAAAAATATGATATGGAGATAAGCGCGCTCAGCTGCCACGGCAACCCCGTTCACCCCAACAAAAAGCTTGCCGCAGAGTATGACAAAACCATACGCGACACTATTTTGCTTGCCGAAAAGCTCGGCCTTGACAGAATAAACACATTCTCCGGCTGCCCGGGCGACCATGACGGCGCAAAATATCCCAACTGGGTAACCTGCCCGTGGCCCACCGATTTCAGCGAGATTTTGGAGTATCAGTGGAACGACGTACTCATTCCTTATTGGAAAGACCTTGTTGCGTTTGCGAAGGCGCACGGAGTTAATAAAATCGGTCTTGAGCTTCACCCCGGTTTCTGCGTATATAACACACAGAGCCTTTTGAAGCTTCGCGAGGCTGTCGGCCCCGAAATCGGCGCAAACCTTGACCCGAGCCACCTTATCTGGCAGGGTATGGAGCCTGTTGCCGTTATCAGAGCTTTGGGTGACGCAATATTCCACTTCCATGCAAAAGACACAAAGATAGATAAATACAACACAGCCGTCAACGGCGTGCTTGATACAAAGCCGTATGCGGACGAAATTCACCGTTCGTGGATTTTCCGCAGCGTAGGCTACGGCAATGACGCGTCTTATTGGAAAGACATTATCAGCAATCTTCGCATGGTCGGTTATGATTATGCAATCAGTATAGAGCACGAAGATAGCCTGATGAGCCAAAACGAGGGCTTAACAAAGGCAGTAGAAATGCTCAAAGAAGTTTTAATTACAGAGTCCACAGGAGATATGTGGTGGGTCTGAAGCGAGGTTTTTAAAAATGGTAAACGGTAAATTGGGCGCAGCCGTAATCGGCTACGGCGGAATGGGTAGCTGGCATGTTCGCAAAATGACAGAGCAGCTCACAGACGATATTGAATTTATAGGCATATACGATATAAAGCCCGAGCGTGCTCAGGCTGCGAATGAAAACGGAATTTTTGCGTTTGAGTCGAGAGAGGCGCTCCTCAGCGACGAAAGAATTGATTTTGTTGTTGTTGCAACCCCTAACGATTTTCACCGCGAAATAGCGATTGACGCTATGAAGCACGGCAAAAACGTAATCAGCGAAAAGCCCGTTGCAATGAACAGCGAAGAGCTTGAAGAAATGATAGCGGCAAGCGAAAAATACGGCAAAATTTTTACCGTTCATCAAAACAGACGCTGGGATCCCGACTATCTCACAATCAAAAAGATTTATGAAGCAGGCACACTCGGCAGAGTTTTTGACATTGAATCGCGCGTTCACGGCTCAAGAGGAGTGCCGGGTGACTGGCGCAACCACAAAGAGCACGGCGGCGGAATGGTGTTTGACTGGGGTATTCATGTAATAGACCAGGCTCTTATGCTCACCAAGGGGCGCAAGATAAAATCTCTCTATGCCCAGACCTATGAGATAACGACAGACGATGTTGACGACGGATTTAAGCTTGAGCTTAAATTTGAGGGCGACTTAAACTTTCATGTCGAGGTCGGCACAAGCAACTTTATAGAATTACCCAGATGGTATATGCTCGGCGAAAACGGCTCTGCGGTTATCAGCGACTGGGATCTCAACGGCGAAATCGTCATGGTTTCGGATTGGGAGAATAAAGACGCCGTTCCCGTTCAGGCAGGCGTGGGTCTTACAAAAACCATGGCTCCGAGAAACGATGATTCAATAGCAAAATATCCTCTGCCCTATGTTGAGAATAAGGGCTTCAGCGACAGAAGCGAATTTTATCGCAACTTTATCGCAACGCTCAGAGGCGAAGAGACTCAGGCTGTAACGCATGACCAGCAGAGACGCCTTATGAGATTGGTTGAGGCTATTTTTGAGTCTGCAAAAGAGAATAAAGTAATATACTTTGAATAATAACTTATAATCGGAGGAACGAAAATGACAGCTAAAATAAATACGCCCGGAAAATCGCGTCTTTCGTTTAAAGCACAGACGGTTTGGACGGTTTGTTCTCTCATTCTTGCCGTGGCAATACCGCAGATTTTGCACGTTATCGGCGCGGTATCCGGCTTAGATTCGTCTTTGGGCGAGGTGCTGCTGCCGATGCATCTTCCAATTATATTTGCCGGCTTTGCGGCAGGTCCCGCGGTCGGTGCGGTTTCAGGCTTTTTTGCTCCGCTTATAAGCTTTGCACTCACGGGTATGCCTAAAAGCGCGCTTTTGCCGTTTATGATGATAGAGCTTTGCGCCTACGGACTTTCGGCAGGCTTCTTGAGAAATGTTAAAATGCCTGCGGTTATAAAGGTTCTTTCGGTTCAGGTTATCGGCAGAGCGGTGCGCGCGGCGGCAATATTGCTTGCGGTTTACGCATTTTCTTTTGACGGCATACATATGGCAATAATTTGGAAGAGCATCGTTACGGGGCTTCTCGGCCTTTGCCTTCAGTGGATTATAATTCCGCTTGCTCTTTACAGAACAGAGAGTTTGAGAAAAGAATGAAAACCGATACATTAAAAGCTAAAAAATTAACAGAGGACGCGGGCTATACCTGCGTCCTTTGCAAAAACGAAAAGATTTATAAAAGCAGAGAAAGCGGAATAAAACCGCTGCTTATGTTTTATGAAAACAAAGAAGATTTGCACTCGTTTTGCGCGGCGGATAAAACAGTCGGCAGAGCGGCGGCATTTATTTATATCGCTTTCGGTATAGATGAAATTTATGCCGACGTTATGAGCGAGGGCGCATATGAGCTCCTTTTAAAAAACGGCATAGGAGCTTTTTACGGCACTTTAACAAAGCAGATAATAAACCGAGCCGGTACGGGAATATGCCACATGGAAAAGGCTTGCCTAAATGCCAAAAACAGTGCGCAGGCAATCCTTGCGATAAAAGAAAAAATGCGGCTGTTGAATTTGACACAGCCACATTAAAATCAGAAAGTATATTGCAAAACCCGTGTGTTTATGGTAACATATAGCACATGGGCAGACAAAAAATAAAGCCCAATGCTTTTTGCATCGGGCTTTTATATAATTTAATCATGTGTTTTCTTGTGCCTGTGAATTACAAAGCGGTTAAGCGGATAAGTCCAGACAGTCGCAATACCTGCCGCAAGAGGTTTACCTATGGCGTCGCCGAGAGCCTGATAGCCGTGGTTAGCCATGATGAGCTGGAACTGCGTGCCGAGATAAGCCGTTGCAAAGATTGTGAACACAACCATAAGCACATAAAGCGTGGTGCTCAGAGCAACATTTGAGTCTGCTTTGAAAGTGGTTTTTCTGTTAAGAACAAATGCTATTGCATAGCCGATTGTGGTTGAAATTATGTAGGCGTAAAGATAACCTTTGCCCTGCGTGAGCTTCAAAAGATTTAAAACTGCATTTTCCGGCAGAGGATCGTGAAGAATAGATTTGAATACAACATATTGAAGAAGGTAAAACACTCCCATTTCGACCAATGTCGAAGAAGCGCCGACTAATGAAAATTTTATAAATTTCCAAAGCTCGGCATGTTTCTCGGTGAAATTGCTCATTTAATAAACTCCTTTAATAAAAACTTCCTGTTCATTATAAAGCAACAGGTGCGTTTCGTCAATAGCTTAAAATGCAGAATAACATAAAGGGCTGAAAATATGAAAAATTCTACACTCAAATTCAACAAAAACGGCAAGTTCAGAATTTTGCAGATTTCGGACTTGCAGGACACAAAAGAGACTGCGGTTGACACTCTCCATTTTCTTGAGGCGGCTATACCTGCCGTCAAACCCGACCTTATAGTCCTCACGGGCGATCAGCTTGATGTTGTGGGTTATTGGGGCAACGACAAAAATAAAAATCAAAATGTAAGAAAAGCTATCCGCGGCATTATGGCTCCGATAGCCGAGTCCGGCATACCTTTTCTTGTCACTTTCGGCAACCATGATTGCCAGACGGGCGTCAGCAACGCACAGCAGGCAGAGTATTATAAAGAGTTTAAAAACTGCATCTGCTTTGACGACACCGACGACGGCAGACCCGATGTGGGTACGTTTAATCAGGTTATCATGTCGTCCGACGGCACAAAGCCCGCGCTTAACATTTATGTTGTTGATTCAAACTCAGCAAACCCCGAGGGCGGCAGCGGATACGACAACGTTCACCCGAATCAGATTCAGTGGTGCAAAGATGTTTGCGAAGAGCTTAAAGATTTAAACGGCGGCAAAAAAGTTCCGTCAATACTCTTTCAGCATATTCCCGTTTGCGAAATATATGAGGTGCTCAAAGAAGTTCCAAAGGGAACAAAGGACGCGCTACCCGCATTCAGGGGCCGCAAGGGCAAATACTTTATTCTCAATGACGAAAAGGTGACATACAGGGGCACTTACGGCGAAACCCCGTCCGACCCCGATATAAACGGCGGTCAGTTTGACGCCGCTTTGGAGCAGGGCGACATCTTTGCCATGTATTTCGGTCACGACCACTACAACAGCTTCATCGGCAAATATAAGGGCATAGACCTCGGTTATTGCCCCGGCGCAGGCTACAACACCTACGGCCTTAACCCCAGAGGTATGCGCGTTTTTGATTTTGACGAAAACGACGTTACAAATTATGAAACAAAGGTAATAAGAGTTAACGATTTTTATACTCCGCACCTTTATCAGCCGGTCAAAAACTTTGTTTATATCAATGCTCCCGCAAATGTTGACGCGGCAATACCGTTCATTGCAAAAGCAGTTGCAATACTTGCAGTGATTATAGCTCTGTTTGTCTTGCTCTGGCATTTCAGCTCCGTTGCAGGTGCGGCAATACTCATAGGCATTGCGGCAGTGTCGCTAATATGCGCGACGGTGTCGTTTATAAGAAATAAAATCGAGCGCAAAAAAATTCTTTCAAAGTACTATAAAAATTAAAGGAGTTTTAGTATGTTTCAAAGCTTTTTTACCTCTGAAGGTCTGTTGACTTTCGACATGAACATCTATAAATTTGCTGAAATGCTCAAAGACCACGGCGGCAAAATTTTAGATGAAATTATGATTTTTTGCACCCACCTCGGCGACAAGGGAATTTTTTGGATTGCACTTGCCCTTGTTCTTCTCCTCTTTAAAAAGACGAGAAAGCTCGGACTTGCCGCAATGGGCGGTATAGTTCTCGTTTCATTTATGAACAGCATAGTCCTCAAAGATTTGTTTGAACGCGCAAGACCATATATTATGGACCCTGCTTATTGGGAAAAAGTCGCAACCGACGGCTGGCACTACAATATGCCGTTCGAGAGCCTTAAAGAGAAGTCGTTTTCTTTCCCCTCCGGCCACACGGCAACGTCTTTCGGCGCGGCAATCGGTATATTCTATATAGATAAGAAAAAGGGCATTGCACCGCTTATCCTCGCATTCCTTGTCGGATTTTCGAGAATTTATATTCATGTTCACTACCCGTCGGATGTTATCGGCGGCATGATAATCGGCATAGTGTTCGGGCTTATCGCCTGCCTTATCATCTTTAAGCTTTGCGGCGGATTGCTTGATAAAATCAATGCAAAATGCAACTATAAGCTTTTTGACAGCCCGATAAAAGCGGGCGCGGCAGCGGCGGAACAGTACACCGAAGCCACTTCGGCAGAGGCGCCCGCAGAAGAGACTGCAACCGAAACAGAGCATGAAATAGTTACTTCCGAAGACAAAGAAAACGAAGCTCCGCCGGCGGAGAAGCTCGAAACAGAAGATAAAGAATAAAGTTTGACCGTGCCGAATCATGAAGATTTGCGGCACGGTCATTTTTTGCCCCTCTTTCATTTGGCGTGAATATATTATACACTAACTTTAGTACAAAACATGTGTTATCATATAGAAAATAAAAAAAGGAAGTGCTGCAATGGCTATAAAATATCAAAAACTTTTCACTTTACTTGAAGAAAAAGGTTTCAACAAGAACAGTTTGCGAAAGAATAAGGTAATTGGCGTTGAAACGCTTGAAAAAATGAAGAAAGGTGTTGGGCACATTGATGATAGGTCGATTAACAATCTCTGTGCTTTCCTTGACTGCCAGCCGGGCGACTTCATGGAGTATATCAAAGACGAACCGTCAGACGATTAAATCTCAATAAGATTGCATATTCAATTCTTTCAAAAACCAACAGGAAGTTTGAATGGCAAAAACGTTTTTACTCGTCCTTGCTTGCCGCTATATCCGCACGGATAAGAGCTTTGATGTAACCGGCTTTGTTCGGTACGCTTTCCAATTTGTCAATTATATCTTGCTTGGTGGAAGTAAAACAGGGAAAAGAGTATTATTTTTGATTTACGTTTGCTGTGAGCAATCCTGCTTTTTGCAGGAGTTCGGCA
>OLSB01000438.1_pt1 | contig 48359 bp, 45 predicted proteins | sample 1672071 | NCBI WGS metagenome assembly OLSB01 (sample SAMEA3136642, study PRJEB25190) | human gut metagenome | biome: human gut; feature: human-associated habitat; material: faeces | place: Austria | collected 2013 | reverse complement strand
ATCAGTTTGTTCACACCTTACTATCTCTCTTCTTGCGCCTTTTGTCATCTTTTTTTCGGTTTCTACTATTGATTCGCATCATAGGGGAAGCCTTGGCAGGCGCGATCCCAAAGCCTCCCCTTCCAGGGAAGGTGGCTCGGCGAAGCCGAGACTGAGAGGTCGCCGCAAATATGCAGCAACCTCTCAGTCACCTTCGGTGACAGCTCCCCTGGGAGGGGAGCCAGTTTGCCTTTATTCCGGCATCTTCAGCCCGTGCATCACCCCGTTTTTCGCGCTCGAAGCGATATCCGCGCCGACGATCTGCCCGTCCTTGACCAGCAGAGTCGCATAGTACGTGCCGCTGCTGTCCGGGTAGTTCGTGACCTGGTAGACGTAGCGCGTCAGCTCCTGTCCGCTGTACTGCAGCAGGTCGTATCCCTGCGAGACCTGCAGCTCGTTGTAGCGCAGGAAGACCTCGCCGGGCTCCTCCGGCACGCGGACCTGCTGGGTCTGCACGGGTTCCGCGCTGACCTCCCAGCCGTATTCCGCCAGAAAGGCGATGCGCGCCTCGTTCGTGCCGCCCTTCGCATCCGTGCGCTGCGGCTTCTCGCCGCCATGCTTCGCGCCGCCGAGACACAGCGCCAATACCACCGCCGCCGCCAGAAGCAGCAGCACCACGAGCAAAATCCTCCGCTTGGGGACCTTCGCAGTCATGATCACCATGGTACGATTCCTCCGATCTTCTTTTTTAGGGCAGCACCGCGCAATTGCGCCTGCACGCTTCGGCGGATCTTTTCCGCCAATCCTGCGATTTGACGAAAAATCTCTCGCCGAATCTGCTCGCCGAATTGCGTGGTGTTGCCTGATATCCGGCCGGTGATCAACGCAAAGGAGGATTCATCCATGTACTTACTCACAAACGGACGCGTCATCACCCGCGACGAGGGCGGCAAGGGCTACTACGAAAAGGGCGCCGTCGCCTATGAGGGCACCAAGATCGTAGAGGTCGGCGAAGAGGCCGCGCTGCGCGCGAAATATCCGCAGGCGGAGATCATCGACGCCAGGGGCGGCGTCATCATGCCGGCCTTCATCAACGCGCACACGCACATCTACTCCGCGCTGGCCAGAGGCCTCTCCATCGTCGGCAACAACCCCACCAACTTCTACGAAGTGCTCGACGGCACCTGGTGGGCCATGGACCGCAAGCTGACGCTCGAGGGCTCCCGCGCTTCCGCGGACGCGCTGTACATCGACTGCATTAAGCAGGGCGTCACCACCATCTTTGACCATCACGCGGCCTACTGCGAGATCCCCGGCTCCCTGTTCCAGATCGGCGAGAGCGCGAAGAAATTCGGCATCCGCTCCTGTCTGTGCTACGAGGTCTCCGACCGCGACGGCGAGGAGAAGTGCCTGCAGGCCATCAAGGAGAACGCCGACTGGATCACCTACTGCGAGCAGCAGAAGGATCCGATGCTCGCCGCCATGTTCGGCGGCCACGCGCTGTTCACCATCTCCGACAAGACGTTTGACCGCATGGTCGAGGCCAACAACGGCCGCACCGGCTACCACATCCACGTCTCCGAGGGCATGAACGACGTCTATGACAGCCTGCAGAATTATGGCCGCCGCCCCGTGCAGCGCCTGCACGACCACGGCATTCTGGGCGAGAAGACCATCCTCGGCCACTGCATCCACGTGAACCCCGCGGAGATCGAGCTCATCCAGAACACCCACACCATGGTCGTCAACAACCCCGAGTCCAACATGTCCAACGCCGTCGGCGTCTGCCCGGTGCTGCCGCTCTCGAAAGCTGGCATCCTCCTCGGCCTCGGCACCGACGCATGGACCAACGATATGATCGAGTCGCTCAAGGCCGCGCTCTGCGTCCAGCGCCTCAACGCCTGCCTGCCGAACGTCGCGTGGTGCGAGGTCACGGGCATGCTGTTCAAAAACAACGCGAAGATCGGCGCGAAGTACTTCCCGGACGAGCTGGGCGTCCTGAAGGCCGGCGCCGCCGCCGACATCATCGTCATGGACTACAAGCCGTACACCCCATTCTCCGATGAAAACATCGACGGCCACATCCTCTTCGGCATGACCGGCAAGCTCTGCCGCACGACCATCGCGGGCGGCAAGCTCCTCATGAAGGACCGTGAACTCATCGGCATCGACGAGGAAGCCGAAAACGCCCACATTCTCGAAGCCGCCAAGAAGCTCTGGGGCGCACTGAACCACAGAGAGTATTAAGCAACGCACTCTGTAGGGGCGGACGACTCTGTCCGCCCGCAGAATGCAGCGATTTTCTGGAAATCTGAGGCGAATTCGTAACATTTATCGGGTCGACAGAGTCACCGGTCCCTACAACGGAAGATAGGAGGGTTCCCAATGTACGAAACCACCCGTCAGAGAATCTGCAAGTGGCTTCTGCTTGCCGTGCTCGTCTTCTCCACGCTCGACGCTGCGCTGTTCGCCCTCTTCGATATCGGAATGGAACGGCTCGGGCTGCGGTGTCTCAATTCGTTCTTTGAATTCTACCTGCCGGAGCTGTTTCCGGGGAAGCTGACCGTGTATATTGCCGCGTTTGCCGGGCTGGCCGCGCTGGTCGGCTGGGTCCTGCTGCTCTGCGGAAAACGCGCGGGAATAACCGTGATCTTTGCCGTTTCAGTCCTTCCGTTTTTCAAAAGTATTCTGATCTTCCTGACCAGCATTCTGGCCCTGTTCAGCGCAGCGGATCTCGGCGCGCAGGCGCTGGCATTCGCAAAGGATCTCGTGTCATTTGTCACAACCGGGCTGCCCATCGGATTGATGCGTTTCTGGAAGGGCCGCGGCTATTAAAACTTAGGAGGTTTATCACATGTCTGAAAAAATGTATCCGATCCCGTTCAAGTCTCTCATGAACTGGGTCGTCACCGAATACGCCCGTGAGGGTGAGATCTTCGGCGTCCATACCCCGTACTACGCCGGCGGCAAGACGCTGCCCATCTTCGGCGAGACGATCGAAACGCCGTTCGGCCCCGCTGCCGGCCCCAACAGCCAGCTCGCGCAGAACATCATTGCCGCCTACTTCGCCGGTGCCCGCTTCTTCGAGGTCAAGACCGTGCAGAAGATGGACGGCGAGGAGCTGGCCCGCTGCATCCCCCGTCCGTGCATCCTTGCCAACGACGAGGCCTATAACCAGGAATGGTCCACCGAACTGGAGGTCCCGCAGGCGCAGAACGAGTATATCAAGGCCTGGTGCGCGCTGAAGGTTTTGTCCAAGGTCTACGGCCTCGGCTCGCCGGACGGCTTCGTGTTCAACATGTCCGTCGGCTATGATCTCGAAGGCATCAAGGGTCCGAAGATCGACAGCTACATCAACAACATGATGGACGCGTCGGGCACCGCGCAGTTCCAGGAATGCCTGGCCGTCCTGACCGAGATGTTCCCGGCGGAGAAGGACTATATTGCCGCCATCTCCCCGCGTGTCAGCCGCAGCGTCACCGTCTCCACCCTGCACGGCTGTCCTCCGCAGGAGATCGAGCGCATCACCTCCTACCTGCTGCGGGAAAAGCACCTGCACGCGTTCGTCAAGTGCAACCCGACCATCCTCGGCTACAAGACCGCCCGCACCATCCTCGATTCCATGGGCTATGACTACATCGTCTTCGATGAGCATCACTTCAACGAGGACCTGCAGTGGGCTGACGCCGTGCCGATGTTCGAGCGGCTGCAGGCGCTGGCCGATTCGCTCGGTCTGGAGTTCGGCCTCAAGCTCTCCAACACCTTCCCGGTCGACACCACGCGGAACGAGCTGCCCGGCACCGAGATGTACATGTCCGGCCGGAGCCTGTTCCCGCTGACCATTGAGATGTGCAATCGTATCAGCCGGCAGTTCGGCGGCAAAATGCGTATCTCCTTCGCCGGCGGCGCAGAATTCTTCAACTGCGACAAGCTGTTCGCGGCCGGGATCTGGCCCATCACCGTGGCCACCACCATCCTCAAGCCCGGCGGATACAACCGCCTGCACCAGATGGTCGAAAAGGTCGAGAAGCTGCCCTACCGCGCCTTCAGCGGCACCGACTCCGCCGCCATCAGCGATCTGTCCGCGGCCAGCCACACCGATCTCCACCATCTCAAGCCCATCAAGCCCCTGCCCGCGCGCAAGAGCGAGGACAAGGTCCCCCTCATCGACTGCTTCACCGCGCCCTGCAAGGGCGGCTGCCCGATCCATCAGGATATCCCGGAGTACATCGAGCTCGTCCGCCGCGGTCTGTACGGCCCGGCCCTGAAGCTCATCACCGAGAAGAACCCCCTGCCGTTTTTGACCGGCACGATCTGCGCGCACCGCTGCCAGAACAAGTGCACGCGCAACTTCTACGACGAATCCATCCACATCCGTGACGCCAAGCTTGTCGCCGCCGCACACGGCTATGACGCGCTGATGGCCTCCATCCGGCCCACCGAAAAGCTGCCCGGCAAGAAGGCTGCCATCATCGGCGGCGGTCCGACCGGCATCGCGGCAGCCTACTTCCTGGCCCGCGGCGGCGTGCAGACCACGATCTTCGAGCGTGAAGAAAAGCTCGGCGGCGTGCCGCGCTACGTGATCCCCGCGTTCCGGATCTCCGATGAAGCGCTCGACAAGGACGTCGCGCTCATGGAGCGCCTCGGCGTCGAGGTCAAGTGCGGCGCTCCGGCCCCGAGCGTGGCCAAGCTCAAGAAGATGGGCTACACCCACATCCTCCTGGCCACCGGCGCCTGGCAGGCGGGCGAGCTGGGCATCCCCGGCAACGTCCGCGGCGTCATCGCCTGGATGAAGGAAATGAAGCAGCAGGTCAAGCCGTGCCTCGAGGGACACGTGGTCGTCGTCGGCGCGGGCAATACCGCGATGGACGCCGCCCGCGTCGCCAAGCGCATGGGCGCAGCCTCCTCCACGATCGTCTACCGCCGCACGAAGAAGGAAATGCCCGCCGACGAGCATGAACTGAAGCTCGCCATCGACGAGGGCGTGAACCTCGTCGAGCTGGCCGCACCGGTCGAGCAGAAGGACGGCAAGCTGGTCTGCAATCAGATGAAGCTCGGCGAGCCCGACGCTTCCGGCCGCCGCAGCCCCGTCGCCACCGGCGAGACGTTTGAGATCCCGTGCGACCTCGTCCTCTCCGCCATCGGCGAGAAGGTCGACGCGAAGCTCATGGCTGAAAACGGCATCGAAATGGGCCGCAAGGGCCCGGCCTTCCAGACCAACGTCGAAAACGTCTGGTCCGCCGGTGACGCGCACCGCGGTCCCGCGACCGTCGTCGAGGGCATTGCCGACGCCGCCGCCTTTGCAGAGGCCGTCATCGGTGCAGCGCACACCTACGAGATCCCCGAGCAGGCCTATCCCACCAAGGCCGACGCCATCGCCAAGAAGGGCACGCTCCACATGGCCGGCTGCGCCGGCTGCGAGGGCAGCCGCTGCCTCGACTGCAATACGGTCTGCGAAAACTGCGCCGATTCCTGCCCGAACCGCGCCAACGTCGTCGTGAAGCTGGCCGACGGCCGCCACGAGATCGTCCACGTCGACAAGATGTGCAACGAGTGCGGCAACTGCACGCAGTTCTGCCCGTACGCCTCCGAGCCCTGCCACGACAAGTTCACCCTCTTCCAGACCGCAAAGGACATGGACGAGAGCGAGAACAAGGGCGTGCTGTTCCTCGGCGGCGATGCGATCCGCGTCCGCCTGGACACCGACCGCACCGTCGACCTCTCCCAGCCCAACGACCTGCCGCGCGACATCGAGACCCTCATCCTCACCCTCCGCAGCAAGTACAGCTACCTCTATACCGAGTAAGCTCCCATCCCCAGCGCCCTTCCCGACCGGGAAGGGCGCTTTTTTTGCGCGGGCGCAGCTCCATGCCTTCCCCTACGAGGGGAAGGTGGCACGGCGAAGCCGTGACGGATGAGGTGGACTGACCTTCGTCTACGCAGCTGCCCCCACCTCATCAGTCGCCTCCGGCGACAGCTTCCCCTCATAGGGGAAGCCATTGGCCGGAAGGACTCAGACAAAGAGGTAGCCCTTGAGTGTCTTCAGGGTGTTGAGGACGCCGGCTTTGTGGCTGCGTTCGTAGCCGTGGCTGGCGTAGACGCCGGAGCCGATGAGGCCGTGGCGGATGTCGTAGCCCGCGCTGAGCGTGGCCTCCACGTCGGAGCCATAGTGCGGGTAGACGTCGACCGCGTAGTCCGCGCCCTCGCGCTTGGCCGCGTCGATGAGCTTGCCGACGACCTCATAGCTGTACGGGCCGCCGGAGTCCTTTGCGCAGATCGACACCTGCCGCTCCGTGCAGCGCAGCCCGTCGCCCACGCAGCCCATATCGACGCTGATAGACTCCGTCACGCCCGCAGGCACGGAGCCCGCGCCGCCGTGGCCGACCTCCTCATAGACGGTCACATGGACATAGGTCCGGCGCGGCAGCTGTTTGTTTTCGTCCCGCAGGTACTTTGCAAAGCCCAGCAGAATACCGACGGACAGCTTATCGTCGAGGAAGCGGCTTTTGATATAGCCGGAGGCCGTCACGCGCGTGCGCGGGTCAAAGCAGACGATGTCGCCGGTCTCGATGCCGAGTGCGCGGGTCTCGTCCGCGGAGGTGACGGCCTCGTCGAGCAGGACCTCCGTTGTGTCGAAGGTCCGCTCGGTCTTGCCGTAGTCGCCGTTCACGTGGACGGATGCGTTGCACAGCTGCAGCGTTCCTTCATAGACCTTGCCGCCGCGCGTGTAGACGCGGACGTTCTCCGTCTCGCCGTTTTCCGCGCGCATACCGCCGAGGTTCGTCACGCGCAGACGGCCGTTGGCCTTGACCTCCGCGACCATCGCGCCGAGCGTATCCGTATGCGCCTGCAGCAGCAGCGCGCCCTCCTCCGATTCCGCTCCGCCGAGGTCGATCAGCACGCCGCCCTTGGCGGTCTTCTTTGCCGCAAAGCCCAGCGCACCGAAGGCGTCCTGCACCCAGGCCGCAGCCCGGTCGGTAAAGCCCGTCGGGCTGTCGATCGCGAGCAGCTCGACTGCCTTCTGGGCGGCATATTCTGCATACTTCTGTTCCATCGTCCTGTCTCCTTTTCAATCAAAGAAATTTTACCATCTGGATCTCGTCGCGGTAGGTGCCGTCTTTCAGGCGGAACGCGCGCAGCGTGCGGCCCTGTTCCTGAAAGCCGAGCTTTTCGTAGAGGTGCCGGGCGCGGGGATTGTCCTCGAACACGCCGAGCTCGACCTGCTCAAAGCCGTTTTCCTTCGCCTGGCGCAGCGCCGCTTCGATCATCGCCGTGCCGAGTCCGCCCCAGGCCTTCTGCTCGACGGAAATGCCGAGACTGCCGCGGTGGCGCGTCTTGATGTGGCCGCTCACCGCCATCACGGAGCAGCCGCCGACCAGCTCGCCGCTTAGCATGGCGACGATCATGAAATTCTGCGGATGCCCGGTCAGTGCTTCGATGAACCCGGTCTCCTGCTCGACCGTCGCCTGGCATTCCTCCGGATAGCGCGCCATGAAGTGCGTCTCTCCGCTGGTCACGCGCATATAATCGAGCAGCGCCTGCGCGTCAGCCGCTTCCGGGCTGTGCAGCAGGACTTCCCTGCCGTCCTTCAACCGGACGGTACATGGCTGGATCTGCATGAAAAGCCCCTCCTTTTGCAAAAATCCCGGCAGAAAGCACCTTCCGCCGGGATCATTTGGTCACATGTCTTCCTTGTCGCCCTTCTGGCGGATGGTGATCCGGATCGGCGTACCGGTCAGGCCGAACACCGCGCGGATCTGGTTTTCCAGATAACGCTGGTACGAGAAATGGAACAGCCGGCTGTCGTTGCAGAAGAACACAAAATGCGGCGGCTTGACGCCGACCTGCGTGATATAGTAGATCTTCAGACGGCGGCCCTTGTCCGTGGGCGGCTGGACGCGCGCGGTTGCATCTTCCAAAATGTTGTTGAGCATGCCGGTGGTGATGCGCATGCTGTTCTGGTTGGAGACCGCGACGATCATGTCGAACAGCTTGTCCACGCGCTGGCCGGTGAGCGCGGAGATGAACACGACGGGCGCGTAGGTCATGTAGCTGAGATCCCGGCGGACCTCGGCCGTCTTCTCGTCCATGGTGTTCGTGTCCTTCTCGACCGTGTCCCACTTGTTGACGACGATGATGCAGGCCTTCCCTGCCTCATGCGCCAGACCTGCGACCTTGGTATCCTGCTCGGTGACACCCTCATTGGCGTCGATCAGGATGAGGCACACGTCCGCGCGCTCGATGGCGGCGATGGAGCGCAGGTTCGAATACTTCTCGACTGCATCGTCGACCTTCGACTTGCGGCGCATACCGGCAGTATCGATAAAGAGGAACTTGCCGGACTCGTTTTCAAAGTAGCTGTCGATGGCGTCGCGCGTGGTGCCCGCGATGTTGGAGACGATCACGCGCTCTTCGCCGAGGATCTTGTTGAGCAGGCTCGACTTGCCGACGTTCGGCTTGCCGATGATGGCGACCTTGATGACGTCCTCGTCGTATTCCTCGCCGTCATCGGGCGGGAAGCTGGCGACGCAGGCGTCGAGCAGATCGCCCGTGCCGTGGCCATGGACCGCGGAGACCTCGATCGGGTCGCCGAGGCCGAGGGCATAGAATTCATACACGTCGGGGTTGGCGTGGCCGGTCTGGTCGCACTTGTTGACAGCCAGCACGACCGGCTTCTTCGAGCGCTTGAGCATGGACGCGACCTCCGCGTCCGCGGCGGTCAGGCCGACCGTCACGTCGACGACCATGATGATGACCGTCGCCGTCTCAATGGCGATCTCCGCCTGACGGCGCATGAATTTCAGCATTTCATTGTTCGTGCCCGGCTCGATGCCGCCGGTATCGACGAGCGCAAAGCCGCGCCCGTTCCACTCGCATTCGCCGTAGATCCGGTCACGGGTGACGCCCGGCGTATCCTCCACGATCGCCATGCGCTTGCCGGTCAGCTTATTGAAGAGCATCGATTTGCCGACGTTCGGCCGGCCGACGATGGCTACGATCGGTTTTGACATACCGGTTTGCCTCCTTTCATAGACAAGAAAAGAGGAAGGCGCACGGCCTCCCTCTCATCTCTTTCAGCGAAATCACTTAGCTTCAACAGAAATGACTTCACGGCCATTGTAGTAGCCGCAAGCCTTGCAGGCTCTGTGAGGCAGGCGGGGCTCGCCGCACTTCGGGCAAGCTACGACGCCGGGGATCGCCAGTTTCCAGTGGGAGCTGCGTCTCTTATCTCTTCTTGCACGGGATACTTTTCTCTTGGGTACTGCCATGTGGTACACCTCCTTGGTTCAAATGCCCGAGGGCACATTATCTACTTATTTATCCAGTAACTGCTGTAAAACAGCAAAACGGGAATCAACTTCAGGCTTGCAGCCGCAGGGCCCCTCATTGAGGTTCTTCCCGCAGCGGAAGCAGATGCCTTTGCAGTCCGGCCTGCACAGAAGCTGGCTGTCAAGGCCGAGCACGAAGGCCGTCGTCACGATATCGGTCAGATCCGCGCAGCCGTCATGGATGCCGAAGGTCCATTCGTCCTCCGCCTGCTCGAGCTCCTGCTCCGGGACCAGGACCGCGTGGACCGGGATCGTGATCGCGCGCGTGAACGCGGCGGCGCAGCGGTCACACACGCCGTGCAGCGTGGTGGAAAGCTCACCGGTCAGCTCCAGCACACCGGCGGTGTTGCGCACCTTGCCGCGCGCAAGGACCGGCTCGTCTGCAGGCTTGCAGCTGCCGAAAACAAGATCGGACAGATCTTCGCTCGTCTCGAACGGAAGGCTTGCGCCGGGCGTGACAAGAATCGGCTTTAAATCCAGCAGCATAGCGCCCTCCAATCCATAATCGTGCGATGGATATTATATCGAATAATCGCGTGGAAGTCAAATACTTTTTCACAAATTTTTCGTTCTTTTTCCGCAGCCGCGGATTCTTTACAGGAACCGGGCCGCGTGGTAAAATAGGCGCAGAATAAGATCGGAGACGTCAAGACTGCCATGAAAGAATTCACGATCACCCAGAATGACGCCGGGCAGCGGCTCGACCGCTTTCTGGCCAAGGCCGTTCCCCTGCTCCCGGCCTCGCTGGCGCAGAAATACATCCGCCTCAAGCGCGTCAAGCTCAACGGCAAGCGCGCCGAGCGCGATACACGCCTGACCGCCGGAGATACGCTGCAATTATACATCAACGACGAGTTTTTTGATACCCCCAAAGAAGAAAATGCCTATCTGACCGTCGCTGCGCCGAAGCTGCACATCGTCTATGAGGATGAAAACATCCTGCTGGTCGACAAAAAGCCGGGCCAGGCCGTCCACCCGCACGACGGCGCGGAATACGGCCGCACGCTCATCGACCATATCCAGGCCTATCTCTACGCCAAGCGCGAATGGCGGCCGCTGGAGGAGCACGCCTTTACCCCCGCCCTGTGCAACCGAATCGACCGCAATACCGGCGGCATCGTCATCGCCGCGAAAAATGCGGAGGCTCTGCGAATCCTCAACCAGAAGATCAAGGACCGTGAGATCGACAAGCGGTATCTGTGCATCGTCCACGGCACGCCGCGTCCGGCGAGCGGACGGCTCGAGGGGCAGCTGTTCAAGGACGCGAAGGAAAACCGCGTCTATGTCACCAAGACCCCGCAGAAGGGCTCCAAGACCTGCATCACGCTCTACCAGACGCTGCAGAGCCGCGGCGGGCTGAGTCTGGTCGAATGCGAGCTCATCACCGGCCGCACCCACCAGATCCGCGCGCAGATGGCCGCCGCCGGCTGGCCGCTGCTGGGCGACGGGAAATACGGCCGGCTCGACAAGCGCTATGACCGCAAATATCAGGCCCTCTATTCCTACAAGCTCACCTTCCGCTTCACGACCGACGCCGGATGCCTCTCGTACTTAGATGGAAAGACGTTCGAGGTCGAATCTGTGGATTTCGTGCAGGAATACTTTACATAACGTACTTTATTCTGTTTTTCTCCAAAGTTGGAAGAACTTTCTAAAAGTTCTTCCAACTTTTTTGCACATTTTTTCGTTTTGTTATTGACAAAACTACCCCTGCCGGATATATTCAATCCAGTATGTTTCGGGCGTTTTTGTCAGCTTCCGACGCATACGAATTTTTTTCGAAATGGGGGAGGATACATGTCCAAAGAGCTCATTCGCCTCACGAATCTCACTATGACATTCGAGGACGGAGAGACGATTCTCGACAACATCAATCTGTACATCAACAACAAGGAATTCCTCACATTGCTGGGTCCCAGCGGCTGCGGAAAGACCACCATGCTCCGGATCATCGGCGGCTTTTTATCGCCTACCTCCGGCGATGTGCTGTTCAACGGCCAGCGCATCAACGACGTACCGGCCTATAAACGGAAGATCAACACCGTTTTCCAGCGCTACGCACTGTTCCCGCATCTGGACGTGTATGACAATATCGCGTTCGGCCTGCGGATCGCAAAGGTGCCGGAATCGGAGATCGACGACCGCGTGACCGAGATGCTGGAGATCGTCAGTCTCAAGGGCTTTGAGAACCGCAGGGTGACGAGCCTGTCCGGCGGTCAGCAGCAGCGTGTGGCCATCGCCCGCGCGCTCGTCAACCGGCCGCAGGTCCTTCTGCTCGACGAACCGCTGGGCGCGCTCGATCTGCGTCTGCGCAAGGACATGCAGAACGAGCTGAAAACCATCCAGCAGCGGATGGGGATTACATTTATATATGTGACGCACGATCAGGAAGAGGCGCTGACCATGTCCGACACCATCGTCGTCATGAACAAGGGCAAGATCCAGCAGATCGGCCGCCCGGAGGATATCTACAACGAGCCGAAGAACGCGTTTGTCGCGGATTTCATCGGCGAGTCCAACATCCTCGACGGCGTCATGCTGGAGGATTATCAGGTCAAGTTCTTCGGCCGGAAGTTCCAGTGCGTCGATAAGGGCTTCGCGCCCAACGAGCCTGTCGACGTCGTCATCCGCCCGGAGGATATCGACATCGTCCCGCCGGAGCAGGGTCATCTGTGCGGCACGGTCACGTCTGTCACCTTCAAGGGCGTCCATTACGACACCATCGTCGATTTCAAGGGCTTCAAGTGGCTCATCCAGACCACGGACTACTGCCCTGTTGACGCGTATATCGGCATCCGCCTCAATCCTGAGGATATCCATATCATGCACAAGAGCGAGTACTCCGGTCTTTACGGCGACTACTCCTCCTACAGCGCGGAATATGACGAGATTGCCGACGCCTCGGAGGAAGAAGACGATGAAGAATAACAAGCTGCTCGCCTGCCCGTATATCGTCTGGATGATCCTGTTTACGATCATCCCGCTTGGCATCGTCTTCTACTACGCGCTGACCGATTCGATCACCGGTCAGTTCACGCTGGCCAATCTGGCCGGGATGGGCACGTATCTGCCGATTTTCCTGCGCTCGATCTGGCTGAGCCTGTTCGCCTCGCTCATCTGCCTTGTGATCGGCTATCCGGTGGCCTACTTCATCGCCCAGTGCAAGCCGCTCACGCAGCGGTTTCTGGAGATGCTCATCATGCTGCCCATGTGCATGAGCTTCCTGCTCCGCACGCTCGCGTGGGTCGGCATGCTGGAGGATACCGGTATTCTCAATACCATCCTGCAGCGGCTCGGCATCGGCCCGCTGCCGCTCATCCGCACGAACGGCGCTGTCATCCTCGGCATGGTGTACAACTACCTGCCGTATATGATCCTGCCGCTCTATTCCGTCATCATGAAGATCGACAACCGCCTGATCGAGGCCGCACTTGACCTCGGCTGCCGCCCGTCGCAGGTGTTCTCGAAGGTCATCCTGCCGCTGTCGGGCCCCGGCATCCTGTCGGGCCTCACGATGGTGTTCGTCCCCGCGGTGTCCACGTTCTATATCTCGCAGAAGCTGGGCTCCACCGGCACGACGCTCATCGGCGACGTCATCGAATCCCAGTTCAAGACCGCCTATAACCCGAATCTCGGCGCGGCCATGAGTCTGGTCCTCATGATCCTGATCTTCATCTGTGTCGCCGTGATGAACCGCTTCGGCGAAGGCGACGGAGAGGAGGTCATCAAGGTATGAAGCACGTCAACCGTACCATTACCATTCTGGTCTTCATCTTCCTCTACATCCCGATGATCGTTCTGGCCGTGGCCTCGTTCAATACCGGCACGGATATCGCCAGCTTCAAGGGCTTTACGCTGCGGCAGTATGCCAATCTGTTCCGCGACGGCACGCTCCTGACGCTGCTGCGCAACTCGGTCATCATCGCACTGCTCGCCACGCTCATCTCGACCATCGTCGGCACGATGGCCGCCGTCGGCATCCATGGCATGAATGGGCGGCTCCGCTCCGCCGTCATGACCATGACCAACATCCCCATGACGAACCCGGATATCGTCACCGGCGTCGCGCTGGCGCTGCTGTTTGCGTTCGCGGGGACAGTGCTGAAGACCAATTCCGTGCTCGGCTTCTGGACGCTTCTTATCGCGCATATCACGTTCAATCTCCCCTACGTCATCCTGAACGTCATGCCGAAGCTCCAGCAGATGGACAAGGATCTGGTCGAGGCCGCGCTGGATCTCGGCTGCACGCCGATGCAGGCCTTCACCAAGGTCGTCATCCATGAGATCATGCCCGGCATCATCTCGGGCGCGCTGATGGCGTTCACAATGAGTCTGGACGATTTCGTCATTTCCTATTTCGTCACCGGCTCGAGCTTCATCACGCTCCCGGTCGAGATCTACAATTACACGAAAAAGCCCATCCAGCCGAAGATCTATGCACTCTTTACGCTCATGTTCATCGTGATCCTGGTCCTGATGGTCGTCATGAACCTGCTGCAGGCGAAGTCCGAGAAAAACCGCCAGCAGCCGAGGAGGGCCCGCGCATGAAAAAGAGAGTCTTTTCCCTCCTGCTGGCGCTCACGCTTCTGCTCTGCGCCCTTCCCCTGCCCGTCCACGCCGCAGCCAACGAGATCACGGTCTATAACTGGGGCCAGTATATCTCCGACGGCACGGACGAGAGTCTGGACGTGATCCAGGCCTTTGAGGCGGAGACCGGCATCAAGGTCAACTACCTGACCTTTGATTCCAACGAGTCGATGTACACCAAGCTCAAGACCGGCGGCACGACGTTCGACGTCATCATCCCGTCCGACTATATGATCGCCAAGCTGATCTCCGAGGATATGCTCGAGCCGCTGGACTTCGCCAACATCCCGAACTACGAGTACATTGACGAGGCCTTCCGCAATCAGGCCTATGATCCGCAGAATGCCTATTCCGTCCCCTATACCTGGGGCACGGTCGGCCTGATCTATAACAAGAACTACGTCTCGGAGGAAGACGCGCAGAGCTGGTCCTGCCTGTGGAACTCCAAGTACCAGGGCAAGCTCCTGATGTTTGACAATCCGCGCGACGCGTTCGCCATTGCCGAGTCGATGCTGGGCTACAGCTTCAACACCGAGGACGAGCAGGAGTTCAAAAACTGCGCCGATCTGCTCGCCACGCAGTCCCCGGTCCTGCAGGGCTACGTCATGGACCAGATCTTTGACCGCATGGAGCGCGGCGAAGCCTGGGCGGCCCCCTATTACGCGGGCGACTATCTGACCATGGTCGAGGAAAACCCCGATCTCGGCTTCAGCCACCCGAAAGAGGGCTTCAATATCTTCATCGACGCCATGTGCATCCCGAAGGGCTGCCAGAACAAGGCGGGTGCAGAGGCCTTCATCAACTTCCTGTGCCGCCCGGACATTTCGGCTGCAAACCTCGACTACATCGGCTACTCCACACCGGAGACCGCCGCGAAGGAGTATCTGGACGAAGAAGTCATCTCCAGCCCTGTCTCCTACCCGGATGACGAGACGCTCGCGCGCAGCGAATCGTTCGCCGAGCTCGGTGTCGAAGCCACGCAGACGATGAACGATCTGTGGCTGTCGGTCAAGACCTCGACCGCCAATACCACGACCTACCTCATCCTGACGCCCGTCGCCATCGCCGCCGTCGCCGCGTTCTTCATCATCTCCGGCATCGTCAAGCGCCGCAAAAAAGCCCGCCGCTGCCGCAAATGGAAGCAGGCATAAACCAACAGCACCGGTCCGTATCCCGGCCGGATCTCCCATAAAAAACACCGCCCGCCAGATCCTGTCTGGCGGGCGGTATTTTTGTGATCTGCCGGGAATTATCGCTTCAGGACCGTCCGGGCAGCGGAGACGATGGCGGACTTGCTGACACCGTAGAGCTCCAGCAGGGCCTGCGCGTTGCCGGAACGGCCGAAGCAGTCCTTCACGCCGACACGCTCGACCGGGACCGGGCAGTCCGCGCATACGACCTCAGCGACTGCGCCGCCAAGACCGCCGAGGATGTTGTGTTCCTCTGCCGTGACGATCGCGCCGGTCTCCTTCGCCGCCTTCCGGATCGCTTCGCGGTCGATCGGCTTGATCGTATGCATATCGATCACACGCGCGTGGATGCCTTCCTTTTCCAGCTCCTCCGCTGCGGCCAGCGCGTCGGCAACGACCATGCCTGTCGCAATGATTGTCAGGTCCGTGCCCTCGCGGAGCGTGACGGACTTACCGATCGTAAACTGATAGCCCGGGAAGTCCGTGACCGTCTCGACCGGGACACGACCGAGGCGAAGATAGACCGGCCCTTCGTGCGCCGCGATCGCGTGGACCGCAGCCCGGGTCTCGTTCGCGTCTGCCGGGCAGATGACCGTCATATTGGGGATCGCACGCATGAGCGCGATATCCTCGACGCACTGGTGCGTCGCACCGTCTTCGCCGACGGAGAGGCCGCCGTGCGTGCCGACGCATTTGACGTTCAGGTTCGGATAGCAGATGGAATTGCGGATCTGGTCATAGCCGCGCCCCGCCATAAACATGGCAAACGCATGGACGAACGGCGTAAAACCGTACGTGGACAGACCGGCGGCCGCACCGATCATATTGGCCTCTGCGATACCCATATTGAAAAAGCGCTCCGGGTACTTCTGTGCGAACATGCACGACATCGTGCAGCTCGATACGTCCGCGTCCAGCGCAACGATTTTCGGATCGCTGCCGATCTCGGCCAGCGCTTCGCCGTACGCATGTCTGGTTGCAATTTTTTCCGCCATGATTCAGCCCTCCAATTCCGCTTTGCGCTGATACAGTTCTTCGAAAGCCGCAGCAAATTCCTCGTCCGTCGGGACGCGGCCGTGCCACTTGCAGGTGTTCTCCATAAAGCTCACGCCCTTACCCTTGACCGTGTTGGCAATAATCATGCTCGCGCGGCCGGTCTCGGCCTTTGCGCGGTCGATCGCGTCGGAGATCGCCGCGACGTCATGTCCATCGATCGACTGGACGAAGAAGCCGAAGGCTTCGAATTTTGCCTGCAGATCGCCGGTATCCAGCACCTCGCTGACGCGGCCGTCGAGCTGAATTTTGTTGGAATCCACTATTCCGATTAAGTTTCCAAGTTTGTGTGCGCCTGCGTACATGCATGCCTCCCAGAACTGCCCCTCCTGGATCTCACCGTCACCCATGACGGCATAGACCGTGTTGGAATAGCCCGAGAGCTTCGCGCCGAGCGCCATGCCGACAGCGGCTGAGAAGCCCTGGCCGAGCGAGCCGGTCGACATATCGACGCCGGGCACATAGCGCATCTCCGCATGACCAGACAGATGGCCGTCGATCTTGCGGAATTCCTGCAGCCGTTCGGCCGGAAAGAAGCCGCGCATCGCCAAAGTCGGGTAAAGCGCGACCGTGCAGTGACCTTTTGAGAGCACAAAGCGGTCCCGTTCCGCCCAGTCCGGCTGCTCCGGACGGACATTCATCTTATCAAAATAGAGCACCGCCATCAGCTCCGCCATAGAAAACGCCCCGCCAAGATGCCCCGACCGGCTCCCCTGCACCATCTTCAGCCCCGTGATCCGGATGTCCTGGGCCCTGCACTGCAAAAACCGTTGCTTTTCTTTATTCATTATCTGTCTCCTTCTCTTCAACCGGCGCTGCAGATCCTTCCAGCGTCAAAAATTCCAGTTCGCAGCCGTTGGGATCTTCTGCCAGCATCCCGGTGAACTGCAAAGCTTCTACCCATTTAGGCGGCTGCAGGACTCGGCCGCCATACAAGGGAAGCCGGTCTACAACCGAATTCAGCGCATCTACTGTATCAAACTGCAGCGCCAGGTGGCGAAAACGTCCTCTTTCAAGAAGTCCTGCTGTACATACTGGCGTCACCGCACGATAGCAGATCAATTCTAGTTTTGCACCACCTGGCAGAGCATAATATGAAAGCGTATGATCGCCCATATCGATATCCTCCAGCCGTGTCAAGCCCAGGAGTTCACCGTAAAATCGATGTGTCTGCGTCAGATTCTTTACGTTGATCGTAATATGATGAATACCCGTAATCATATTGTTCTCCATTTCAAAACAGGCAGCAGAGGCCCAGCTCTGCTGCCTGTTTTACAAGTTTACGATTCGAGAAGCTTACATAAGTCCTTTTCTCAGAATAATATTTGCAGCCAGTGCCTTTTCAGAGGTGGTGATCAAGCAATAGGCGTTCGCAACTGCGGCGTTGAATTCCGCAGGGGGAAGCATTTTGAGGCCATGCTGGAATTTGTCAGCCTCTTCACTCTCACTGATGATCTTTGCATATTCGTCCCAAATCGGAGCGTCAGGGCCATCCCATCTGCAGATTGCAGCAGGCTGCTCAACAGTCGGATCCAGCGGCATGAGTTCAAGGATCGCTTTGAGAATCTCAGGAACGTTGTGGCCATCCAAACGGACAACACGTTTTCCGAGCGTGCAGGCAGGCATATTGCCGTCGCAGATCACGATCTCATCCGTATGTCCCATTTCCATCAGGATCTTGATCAATTCCGGGCTGATCAGGGGTGCAATTTTCTTCAGCATAATTTCAGAGTCTCCTTAAAATGTAGATATGATGAGGATTGCTTACTTAAAAAGCTGCCGTCAGGATCTCAACGAAGTCTTTTCTGGTCATGTGCGAGAAACCGCCAAGTGTTTCCGTACCAGCCGGGTATGCCTTGTTGGCCATAACTTCGATATCATCCTTGCTGGATACGCCGAGTTCACGCAGTGTGGTCGGCAGGCCAACGCTCTTGATAAATGCAGCCAGGCGGTCAATGCCTTCCAGTGCAGTTGCTTCCAGGTCAAACGTATTGACCTCGACATCCATGACGCGGTTTGCCCATTCAGCGAAACGAGGCACGTTGACCTTATAGACATGCCGCATCCAATGCGGGACAACAACAGCCAGACCCGCACCATGAGAGGAATCCATGCAAATCGAGCCGATATCACGCTGCAGCAGATGACTCTCCCAGCACTGCTCTCTGCCGACACCGATGAAATCATCCTGTGCAGCCTTGCAGCCCCACATGATCTCTGCGCGGTAATCGTAATTTTCGGGATCTTCCTTGATGAGCTTCATGTACTTCATCATGGACTTCATAACGCCTTCTGCCATACGGTCGCCAAAATCGACAAACGCAGTGTTCGTAAAATAACGCTCCATCGCGTGTGCAATGGCGTCAAATGCGCCAGCAAGCGTATGATACATCGGAACGGTCTTTGTCAGCTCCGGATCCATGATTGCAAAGACCGGTCTGGCAAGGTCCGTATCACACGAACGCTTCAGTCCCTCAGACACGCTCGTGATGACGGAGCCATTGCTCGATTCGCTTCCTGCACCAGGGATCGTCAGGATTGCACCGATCTTCAAGCAAGAGACAGGCGCAGCCTTTCCCAGATAGAGATCCATAAAATCGCCATCGTATTCCACGCCGTAACCGATCGCCTTTGCCGTGTCGATAACGCTGCCGCCGCCGACACCGAGGACAAAGTCGATGTTGTTTTCACGGCAGATCTGGATTCCCTGATAAACAAGGTCATCACGCGGGTTCGACTTGACGCCGCCAAGTTCCTTCCATGCAACGCCGGACTTCTCCAGCGAAGCCGTCACAGTGCTGAACAGGCCGGATTTCTTGATACGGTCCGAGCCATAAACGATCAAAACATTTTTGGAGTGCTTCACTGTCTCTTCGCCGACTTTCAGCTCCGTATCCTTACCGAAAAGGATCTTGGTCGGGCAGTAAAATTCATAGTTAATCATTGCTCAATTCTCCTTATCTGGCAGCGGCCAAACGGCCGCTGCCACAAACGCGTGTGCTGTAAATGCGTACTTAATCAAACGATCACTCAGAAATTTGCAAGATATTCGTCAACGTTGTCCTTCGTGATGAGCTTGAAGGGAACGTAAGTCGTCTGCTCGAAAGTCTCGCCATTGAGGATGCGCATACAAACGTTGAACGCCTCCTCCGCCTGGCCGTAAACGTCCTGATAGACATCAGCCGCCAGCGTACCATCCTTTACGGCGCAAAGTGCGTCATAAGTCGCGTCAATACCGATGATGGGGATCTCAAGGCCAGCATCCTGGCAGGCCTGCAAAGCGCCCATTGCCATGATGTCATTGTGGCAGATGATAGCGTCGATCTGCGTTCCGCCTGCAATCCAGTTTTCAACAAGTTCCATTGCCTCGTCGCGGTTCCAGTTGGCAGTATCATCCAAAACGATCTTGCAATCGGGATAGCCTGCGAGGACCTGCTCGAGACCTTCCTGACGGGCGACCTGTGCAGAGTGGCCGAACGGACCTTCCACAACAGCGATATTGCCCTTGCCGCCGATCAGATCAACGATGTATTCTGTCTCCATAATGCCGGCTTCTACGTCATTTGCCCCGACGTAAGCAGTAGCCTGATCAACGTTCGTGGTAATGTTGTTGCAGCAGATAACAGGAATGCCAGCTTCGTTGCAGTTATCAATAATGGGAGCTGCGCCGTCCTTATCGAACGGGATGAACAGAAGTGCATCAGCGCCGGAAGCGATAGCGTTTTCGCACTGGTTCAACTGCGTTTCAGTATCGGATCTGCCATCAAACTCAAGCAGGGTGATACCGGCTTCCGCGCAGCGCGTGGACATAACGTTCTGGAAATAGATGTTGAATTCCTGCGACAGATCCTGATAGATCATTGCGACCGTATAGGAGTCCTTTGCTTCGACCATTTCTGTGTCGGATTTGTTGGCATCAACAACGGTGACAGCACTGCTCTTGTCAGAAGTCGTGGTTTCCGAAGAGGATTCTGCGTTAGAGGCTGCGGGGGATGCACAGGCGGCCAGCGCCAGCACCAGAACGAGGGACAGGACGATACATAATACCTTTTTCATTTGAATGCTCCTTTTTTGTTTTTTCTATATTTGTGCACATATAGAGAACGAAATCAGTGGTTGCGGTTGACATTATTGCGGTCGATGATAACGGCCAACAAAACCACAACGCCGGTGACGATCTTCTGATAGTATCCGGAGATTCCCAGAAGGTCCATACCATTATTCATAACGGTAACGATGAAAACACCAATGATAGAAGGAAGAATGCCCCCGGTACCGCCTGCATTGGAAGTACCGCCAACAACAACTGCTGTAATAGCGAGAAGATCGTAAGATTCGCCGGCTGTCGGAGAGCCGACAGCCACACGAGCCGCCAGAAGAATACCTGCCAACGCAGCAGTCATGCCGTTGATGACATAGCTCAAAAATTTCAGCTGCTTTACACGCAAGCCAGAGACCAGTGCAGCCTTTTCATTACCACCGATCGCATAGATATAACGACCGAACTGCGTCTTTGCAAGGAAGAACCAGGAAATCAGGGCTACGATTGCAAAGATGATGACCGGAACAGGGATTGGACCAGCATACCCCTTGCCAAGGTTGGTAAATGCCGTCGTCAATGCATTGATTGGGCGGCCGCCAGTATAAACGAGCGCAACACCGCGAACGGCATACTGCATGCCGAGCGTTGCAATAAACGGAACAACCCCAAGATAAGCCACAACAATACCGTTCAGGGCGCCAACAACAATACCAACCAAACAGCCCAGCGCGATCGCCAGAGGAAGCGGAATCGCAGTCGTCGAAGTCGAATAAGCCGCGGCAATGCAGGAAGCAAGCGCCATCGTAGAACCGACGGAAAGATCAATGCCGCCTCCAATGATCACAAACGTCATGCCCATGGACAGAACGCCGACGACAGTAGCCTGTCGAAGAACATTGACCAGGTTCTTCATCTGCAGGAACGAACTCGTAAATACAGAAAGCCCGATCAACATGATCACAAATGCGATATAAATAATGTTTTTCGAAATAAAGGTCCCGAGCGTCTGCTTCTTTTTCATAGCCTGATATCCTCCTTTTTGGTGCCGGTCGCGGCAGCCATCAGCTTTACTTGATCAAATTCATTGCGGTCAAAAATACCCATATTCCGGCCTTCGCACATGACCATGATTCGGTCACACATGCCGAGCAGCTCCGGCATTTCGGATGAGATCATGATAACCGCTTTTCCGTCGGCCGCCATATCACTCATAATAGAGTAGATCTCAGATTTTGCACCGACGTCGATGCCGCGGGTGGGCTCATCCATAATGAGCAGGTCCGGATCATTCAGCAGCCATTTTGCAACAACGATCTTCTGCTGATTACCGCCAGACAAGTTGTTGACCGAGGTTTCCTGCGTCGGTGTTTTAATGCCGAGGGCCTGGATCATCCGCGCGGTGGCATCCTGTTCCTGTTTCTCCGAGACGATATGCAAAGGAGAATGGCAATAACGCCGGATACTGGAAATCACACAGTTTTGCCGAACAGAGTGGATCAGGCTTAGTCCATACTGCCGGCGATCCTCCGTGATAAAAGCCATATTGTGGCGAATTGCGTCTGCCGGATGATGGATGCGGAGCACTTTTCCGTCAATGCTGATTTTTCCACCGGTCTTTTCCCGCAACCCAAAAATTGTTTCTGCCGTTTCCGATCGTCCAGCGCCCACAAGCCCCAGAAAGCCAAAGATCTCACCGCGATGCACCTCAAAACTGATATCCTGAAGTGCTGTACCGCTGGAAAGATGTTCAACAGAAAGCTTAACATCACCGATCGGCAGCTGCCGCTTGTCATAGATATCTGTAAGCTCTCTGCCGACCATCATTCGGATGATATCAAGCTGTGTAAGCTCTGTGATCGGTGCAGAACCGATGGTCTTCCCGTCACGAATGACCGTCACGGTGTCGGCAATTTCCGTTATCTCATCGAGCTTATGGCTGATATAAATAATTGCCTTACCCTCGGATGCCAACTTACGGATCATCTGGAACAGGATACGGATCTCATTATCTGTCAGAGACGAAGTCGGCTCATCCATGATGATGATTTTTGCATTGAATGCGATCGCACGTACGATCTCAACCATCTGCTGCTTTGCAATCGTCAGCTCACGCATTCTCGCGTTTGGATTAAGCTCAATGCCATATTCAGAAAGGATACTGTGTACCTGTCGGAGATTCTCTTTCCGATTGACGATCCCGGCAAAGTATGTGTTTTCTCTCGCAATATAAAGATTGGCCTCAACGGTCATATCCGGATAGTAGTTCAGCTCCTGATGGATCATCGCAATGCCTTTTTCCATGGCATCAAGGGCGTCGGTGATCTGTACCTTTTTTCCTTCGATCAGGATATCTCCAGCTTCCTGTTTATAGATACCGGCAAGCACCTTCATCAGTGTGGACTTTCCAGCACCATTTTCGCCGCAGAGCGCATGGACAGATCCGGGCTTCACGCAAAAGGTCACATCATCCAGAGCTTTTACACCCGGGAAGACCTTTGTAACGCCCCGCATTTCAAACAGATACTCCGTGCTCACTTGCACTTCCCCTTTCTCTTCTTACCTTTCTCGAGGATCCCGATCACACGATCGACTCTCGGATCTTGATGATATTTTCAAACAGAACATTGGTCTGGTCTTTCCCGACCGTACCGATGAATCGGTTGAAGCATTGCTGCATAACGCTGTAGCCCTGTTGATACGGCTGCTGACAAATCGTTGCGCTGATTTTTCCCTCCCGGAACAGATCTCTGGTATGCGGTACATCATCAAAGCAAACAACGCGGACCGGATGCAGATGAAATTCTGAAATCGCAGCGCACGTGCCAGTAATACCTTCACCAACAACATAAACCACGTCGATCTCAGGATGTTCTCGGAGTTGTCCGCGTACAAGATCATAAGCTTCGAAGTTATTGTCATTACAGATGACTGTAGAGACGATTCGGATATTGGTTTTACGTTCTTCCAGAAACTTGTTAAATCCGTCGATTCGCTGGCCATGTGCCGTCATTTTTGGAGAGCCGTTTACGATCAGTAGATTCGCATTATTATTGATCAGCGAAATCAATCCGCCTGCAACCCGACCGCACTGCACAAAGTCAACGCCAATATAGCAGCACCGCCGTGTACCAGCGATATCGGAGTTTACAGTCAACACCTCAACACCGGAGTCAACTGTTTGGTTGATCTTCTCCACAATTCTTGAGTCGTTAAATGGCGTAAGTGCGAGCATATCAATCTTGTCAACGAGCAGCTGGTCGATCAGTCGGATCTGCTCCTCTACGTTATATCCACGCATCTGCATGAGCCGCAGTTCTACGCCATAATCATCCATCGCCTTCTGCGCATCTTCTACGCCTCGGATCAACTCGTCGAAAAAGGGATTGTTGATGCTTGGCAGCAGCAGACCGACAGTCAACTTCTTTTTAAAATTTGACAGTGCTTTTGCTGCAGAATTCGGTTTGTACCCGACACTTTCCGCGATGGCCAGGATACGCTTTTCCACATCAGAGCGGACGCCTCCTCGGCCATGTAAGGCACGGTCGACTGTGCCGCGAGACACGTTTGCGTATTCAGCTATTTCTTTGATCGTTGCAGACATCGTTCTCTTTGTATTCCTCTCGCTTGGCTGGTCAAAACGTGCTGTGCTCGAGCACGTCTGTGTCTGTATCATGCGAAATTTTTTTTCGTTTGTCAAGCATATGCCCCCTCTCCTCCCTCCGAAAATGCAAAAATATTCGTCAAGATAAACAATTTTTCATTAAAAGCCCGCATAAAATTAGCGTATTTTATGTCATTATGCACAACGGTTTTTCCGTGCCCGTGCACATTTGAAGTGCAGGCATTTTTTGAGTGCGTCATAATGCTCAACATTTTGAAAAAGCTTTTGTTGATTTTCACGATTTTTTATTTTCTACAAAAGCGGTCGTTTTATCGGACATTCTTTCGAAAAAATATACCCGTTTTTTCCGTTTCAAGGAAAAAATCGGGCTATAAAACAGGTCAGTCGCTCTTGCTGCGCTTGCAATTTCACAGCAGATCCTGTATATTGGCGTCACACAGCGGAGGCAGTTGCTGTAAATACGACGCATCATTTCGTTCACGTGCACGGAAAATGCTACGATCTATCCGATAGGAGGCAACAAGAATGGGAAACTGGAAAAAGCAGATGGAATATGTGGTTGGGGTTGATTTTGGCTCGGATTCGGTACGGGCGGTCATTGTGCGCGCGAGCGACGGGCAGGTCGCTGCGGAGGCGGCGGCCGCTTATCCGTGCTGGGCGCAGGGGCTGTACTGCGATCCCGGCATCCGACAGTTCCGCCAGCACCCGCAGGACTATCTCGAGGCGCTCTGCGCCTGCGTGACGGAGGCCTGTGCAGCAGCCGGAGAGACTGTCAGCAGCCGCATTGCGGCACTGTCGATCGACACGACCGGCTCGACGCCCTGCCCTGTCGACCGGGCGGGCACACCGCTGGCGCTGCTGCCCGGCTTTGAGGAAAACCCGAACGCCATGTTCCATCTCTGGAAGGATCACACTGCCGGTACGGAGGCCGCGGAGATCACGGCCTGCTTCTCGGCCGGGACACCGGACTATACGGTCTATCAGGGGCCGTATTCCTCGGAATGGTATTGGGCAAAGATCCTGCATACCATCCGGAAGGATCCGGCGGTGCGCGCGGTAGCTTACACCTGGGTCGAGCACTGCGACTGGATGGCAAATCTGCTGGCCGGACGCACCCGGCCAGAGCTTGCCTACCGCTGTGCCTGCGCAGCCGGACACAAGGCCTACTGGCACAGCGCCTGGGGCGGTCTGCCTGCAAAGGAACGGCTGGCGCAGCTCGATCCGTATCTGGCGCAGGTCCATGACACGTTCATCCAGCCGCCGGAGCCCTGCACAGCCGTGGTCGGCACGATCACGCAGGAATGGGCGCAGCGGCTGCATCTTCCGGCACAGACGCTGATCTGCGGCGGCTCGTTCGACGCGCATGCGGGCGCGGTCGGCGCAGGCGTGTGCGCGGGCACGATGGTCGTAAACATCGGCACGTCCGCCGTCAACATGATGGTCGAACGCGCGGGCGCGCTGCGCGGCACGGGTTTTGCGGAGCTGGCCGGTCAGGCAGAAAACAGCATTCTCCCCGGCTATGTCGGCATTGAGACGAGCCAGTCGGCCTTCGGCGACACCTACGCCTGGCTCAAACGGCTGCTGCTCTGGCCGCTCGAGAGTCTGCTCGCCGAAAGCGGCCTGCCGCAGGAGCAGCAAAACGCCCTTGCGCAGCAGGCCGGTCAGCAGCTTCTGCCGCTGCTGGAACAGTCTGCAAAGGCGCTGCCGCCGCAGCCGGAGCTCGTCGCGCTCGACTGGTTCAACGGCCGCAGATATCCGTACAACAACGATCAGGCCAGCAGCGCGGTCTGCGGACTGGACCTCAGCGTCAGCGCACCGGCACTCTACCGCGCACTGGTCGAGGCGACGGCCTATGGCCAGCGGCGGATCGTGACGGGACTGACGGAGCACGGGATCCGGATCGACCGGATCGTCGCCGTCGGCGGGATCGCGCAGAAATCGCCCTTCGTCATGCAGACGCTCAGCGACGTGCTGCAGCGGCCGATCACCGTCAGTCCGGTCTCTCAGACCTGTGCGCTGGGCGCGGCGATCTACGCCAGCGTTGGCGCGGGGCTCTACGCCAGCGTCGAGCAGGCACAGGCCGCAATCTGCCGCCCCTGCCGGACGATCTATCAGCCGGACCCGACCGCTGCGGCCTATCACGCACAGAAATACCAGCGCTACTGCGAACTCTGCCGGAAGATCGACGCCTCCTCCTTCCCGGGCTGAGGCCTCCGCAAAAACAGGGACTGCCCCATGGCAGTCCCTGTTTTGATCTGTCTGGTTTCAGCCACTGTGTTCCTCGTCGCAGCAGTCGATGGCGAGGACGACGCAGAGGGCGAGCAGGGCGTCCTGCGGGTCTGCGACCTCGAGGGCGTAGCGGCTGCCGAGCGTCAGAAATTCACGCTGGATCGACGCCACGGTCGCGCCGTTTTTCATGATCGCATATTCCAGGCTCATGAAATCGCCCTCGATCTCCCAACCCAGCGCATCCAGACTGTAGCTGCGGGAAAAGAAGGCAAAATTCCGCGTCAGATCGTAATCCTGCCCTTCAATCGTCAGTACGTAGGTGCATGGGATGGAAAACGGCACGTGCTGGATCGCGGCGATCTGCCGCCCGGAGGCGTCTTCGACATTGAGCTTTTTGCCGAAGGTAAAAAACTCGCGGTCTGCACTGTAGACGAGCTGATCCTGCTCGTCCCAGATATCAAAATGGTCAAACGACAGAAATTCTTCTTTCAGATAAAAGGTCATCGTGCTCTCCCCTTTCTGTGTTATTTGACGTGCCGGACGGGAAAAGGTTCCGGCTGGAAAAGTCTCTGCATCTATGATATACTATTAGAACTTTCAGCACAAGGAGTCTTTTTCCATGACCAACAAAGAAATCGGCGAGCTGCGGCGCCGTATGAAGCCTGACCGCACCAATCTGACCGCCGTCTACGGCTGCTATGTCGCCTCCAGCGGTGAAGTTTTGTCCACGTTCCGTGAGCCGTTCGGCCTGATGGCGGAGGAGGACAAGGAAAAGTATCTGGCGATCTTCCGCCGGGCCCTGTCCGGCACGCCGGACCGGAATCTGCTCGATCTGTCCTTTAGCACAAAGCAGGTCGCCGATTCCGACGAGCACCGCCTGCTCATGCGCCTGCGTGAGACCGTGCTGGACGACGAACAGGCCCGGCAGCAGCTGTTCCAGACGATCATCGGCGCGGTCAGCTTTGAGGAAAACTTCCTCATCCTGCTGGCGCACGAGCGCTACGACGTCCCCTTCAAGGCCAGGGACGGCGCCAGGCTTGAAGACGGCAGCGAGGTCTTCTGCTACTTTGTCTGCGCCATCTGCCCCGTGAAGCCCGGCAAGGAGCTGCTGAGCTATATCGCGGAGGAGAAGACCTTCCATAACCGCTCCGCCGGCTGGGCGGCCGGGATGCCGGAGATGGGCTTTCTCTTCCCTGCCTTCGACGGACGGCGGACCAATCTTTACAACTGCCTGTTCTATACCCACTCCTCCGGCGCGGACAATCAGCCGCTCATCGACGCGCTGTTCCACGTCCAACCGCCGATGCCGGCGGACGAGCAGCGCGACACCTTCGGCGGCGTGCTGCGCAATGCGCTGGATGAGGAATGCTCGCTGGCCGTCGTGCAGCAGGTCCGGCAGGAACTCAAGGACCGGATCGACGCCTGGCAGGAGACCAAAAGCGACGATCCGCTGGTCGTCAGCGGCGACGAGCTCAAGGACGTGCTGGAAAGCTGCGGCGTGTCGGAGGATAAGCGGATGCAGTTCGGCGCGCAGTTTGATGAGTCCTTCGGCGGCGGCGCGGTGCTCAATCCCCGGAATCTGATCGACGTGAAAAAGTGCGTGCTCAAGACGCCGGATGTGTCGATCACAGTCAATCCGGAGCGGCCGGATCTCGTGGAGACGCGCACGATCGGCGGCGTCCGGTATCTGCTCATCAAGGCGGACGAGGGCGTCGAGCTCAACGGCATCGATCTGGCGGAGGACGCATAAGGACATAAAGCGCGCAGGGCGATGCTCTGCGCGTTCGTTTATCGTTTATTCTGTTTTGGTCGGCTTCGGCGTCCCGGCCATGGCCGGAAGGACCGTCAGCCCGGTCACGGCCAGCCCCAGCAGCGCGCAGAGCAGCGGCTCGCTGCCGAGATCGGCCGCCGGCGCGAAGATGCCGCCCGCGCAGCCCGCCAGCAGCACGGCGAGCGCCGCAGCCGCGCCGGTCAGCATTCTGCTGCTGCGTACCGCGCGGCGGCAGACGCGAAAGACCGCCGGCGCGTCCGCCAGCGTTTCCAGTGTCAGGGCCGGCCCCGTCTCCTCCAACTCTGCACAGAAATCGCCTGCGCGCAGCAGCGCGGGTCTTCCCTGCTTTTTGAGCGCCTGCCATGCCGCCGCTGTCTCCCCCTGCTCCGCAGTGGACGCGCCGATCCGCGCCGCCAGCTGGCGGGTCAGCAGCGGCTCCCGCCCTGCCGGAAGAACGGCGGAAAGCCCCTGCGCCGAGAGCGCCTGTACAGTTTCCTGCGCGTCCGCGCAGATCGGGCACTGCAGGGCGATCCGCCCGAGATACAGTCCGCCCTCCATGCCGAAGCAGAGTGCCGCCTTGCCGCTGAGCGCCAGCTCATCGGCCCGCGGCACCGGGCTCCCGGCGCGCCGCAGCTGCTCCGCCGTCCCGGCCAGATAATGTTTGCCGTCGATCACAGCTCCGGCTGCATCCGCCTGCGCTGCCGGGCGCAGCGCAAGTCCCCGGTCCTCGGCCAATGCCCGGATACAGGCGGCCTGTCCGTCGCCGCTTCCCTGCAAAATCGACGCGGCAAGGGCCAGGAACTGCCCTTCCTCCATCCCGGCCGGACGGATATCGCTCACTGACGGCGCACCGGTCAGAAGTCCCTCCGGCTCAAGCAGGACGATATCCGTGTCCCCGAGCGCCGGGACGGCCTGTGCATCCAGGACCGGGACCCTGCAGATCCGCACGGCCCGCCGTACGGTACACGCTGCGGTCAGTGAAAACGGGCACAGCGCGCCGACGACCAGAATGCCGACCGCACGGCAGACGATCTCATCTGCTGCTGCGCCGAGGATCCCCCAGACGACCGCCGCGCAGACAGCCGCGAGCAAAAAGCCCCAAAACCAGAGCCGCGCACCGGCTGACGACAGACGCGTGCCGGGAAGTTCTCCGTCTACACGCGCCTGCAGCTGCTCCAGCCACGCATCCGCGCAGAGCAGCAGTGCGGCCGCCGCGGCGCTGCTGCCGCCTTTGCCGAGCGCAGCCAGCGCGAGCGCTCCTATGGCTGCCAGCAGGCAGAACAGACGGCCGTCCGGCTTCCCTGCCAGCGCCGCGCGCAGTCCGGCAAGCAGACGCCCTGCCTGCACGGCGGCGGTGAGCAGCGCCAGCAGCGGCAGAATGAGCCACTGGAGCAGCATCGGCGGGATCCCCGCAGGCAGCGGCAGGCCGCAGGTCAGGCAGAGGGCCAGCGCCGCCAGGGCGGTGCTGATCCAGCAGATGGCAGTTGCTTTTTTCTTCACACGATCACCTCATTTTTTCCCATTCTACTCGTTCGGCAGACAAAAAGCAACCGGCTGTATCTGCGCGGTGCACATTGACAGGGCTGTTCCCTGCCAGTATAATAAATTTAACACCAAAGGAGGTTATACGCTATGAAACGAAGCGAACAGGATATCCGGTTCCAGTGGGACCTGACGAAGATCTACCCGGACACAGCCGCGTGGGAGACCGCCATGCAGGAGGCCGAGGCCGCGCTTGCACCGCTGAAGGACCTCCCCGGCACGCTTGGCACGTCCAAGGAAGCGTTCAAGCACGGGCTCGATACCGTCTACGCCTCCATGCTCAAGGTCGAGCTGCCCTATATCTATGCGTTTTTGAAAAAGACCGAAGACGGCTCCGTTGCGGAAAATCAGGAAATGGCCGCCCGCAGCGAGAGTCTGCTTGTCAAGTTCAGCGCCGCGACGGCGTTTCTGAACCCCGAGATCCTTGCTATCCCGGCAGAAAAGCTGGATGCATGGATGCAGGACGAGGCGCTGGCGACCTACCGGCACACGGTGAACGATATCGTCCGCATGCGCGCACATACGCTCGACGCTGCGCGGGAGCAGATGCTGGCGCTGCTGGGCGACGCAGCCGGAACGCCGAAGGCCGCGTTTGAGATGCTGACCGACGTCGATCTGCAGCTGCCGATGGTCAAAAACGACGCGGGCGAGGAGGTCCGCCTCACCCCCGGTACGTTCCCGGTTTACCGTGAGAGCCGCAGCCGCGCCGTGCGCGAGGGCGCGTTCCGCGCCATGTTCGGCACCTACCGGCAGTTTGGCGACGCCATCGCCGCGCTCTACGGCGGCTCCGTCAAATTCGACACCTATTTCTCCAATCAGCGCGGCTACGCCTCCGCGTGCGAAGCGGCGCTGGACGGCGGCAACGTGCCCGTGTCCGTCTATGACAGCCTGATCGACGCCGTGCACGAGAGCCTGCCCTCCATGCGCAAGTATCTCGAACTGCGCCGCCGCGCGCTGAAGCTCGGCAAGATCGACGTATTTGATCTGTACGTCCCCATCGTGGAGGACGTCGACTATCCCATCGCGTTTGAGGATGCGAAGGACCTGGTCAAGAAGGCGACGCTGCCGCTGGGCGAGGAGTACCAGAAGCTGCTGGACCGCGCGTTCGCCGAGCGCTGGGTCGACGTGTATGAGAACGACGGCAAGCAGTCCGGTGCGTTCTCCTGCGGCGTGTTCGGCGTGCATCCGTATGTGCTCATGAACTATGCCGGGACGCTGGGCGACGCGTTCACGCTGGCACACGAGCTGGGCCACTCCATGCATTCCTGGTTCTCCAACACGACGCAGGATTATGTCAATCACGATTACCGCATCATGGTCGCCGAGGTCGCTTCGACGGTCAACGAAGTTCTGCTGACCAAGTATCTGCTGAAGACCGAGACGGATGAAAAGCGCCGCGCATATATTCTCAATCACTTCCTTGAGAGCTTCCGCACGACGCTCTACCGGCAGACGCTGTTCGCAGAGTTCGAGCGCAAAGCGCACGATCTCTATGCCGCGGGTCAGCCGCTGACGGCCTCTGCGCTCAACAAGGTCTATCACGATCTCGAAGCCACGTATTATGACGGCATCGGCATCGACGCGGATATCGACCCGGAATGGTCGTATATCCCTCACTTCTACCGCGCGTTCTATGTCTATCAGTACGCGACCGGCTTCTCCTCCGCCGTGGCCATCGCCGAGCACATCCTGACGACCGGCGATGCAAGCGGTTATCTGAAGTTCCTCACGACCGGCGGCAGCGATTATCCGCTCGAGGAGCTCAAGATTGCTGGCATCGACCTCACCAAGCCCGACACTGTCCGCAGCGCGCTGCGCGTCTTCGACGAGACCGTTGACGAGCTCTCTGCGCTCCTGCTGTGATTCCTGCCTGAAACGAACATCCCCGGCTGCGCCTGCAGCCGGGGATGCTTTTATGTGCCCGCGACCAGTACGGTCGTTTTCTGGCGGATGGCGGCAAGCTCCGCTTCCGGCGCGGTCTGGTCGGTGATCAGGCAGTCGATCTGCTGCCAGTCGGCAAACTGGATGACCGCTTCCTCCCGGAATTTGCTGCCGTCGCGGAGCACGATGCTTTTTTTCGCGCACTGGACCATAGCCGTCTTGATCTCCGCCTCGCTGTAGATCGAGGTGCAGGGGCCGGTATGGCCCAGCACGCCGTTCGTGCCGATCAGCGCAATATCCGCGCGCAGCGTCCGCAGCGCAGTGAGCGTCCACATGCCGACGCAGGCCAGGCTCGTCGCGCGGACCTGTCCGCCGAGGGCGTAGACCGTATTGTCGCTGTCTGCGAGCAGCGGCGTGATCTGGGCCGAGTTCGTCACGATCGTCAGCCCGTGCCGCAGGGCGAGCAGGCCCGCCGGGCCAAGGTCCCCGTCGCCGTCCATCTGGACCACACCTACAACTTTGAGCTTCTGATGCAGGCGCTGCGCGCCGGCTTCGGCTCCGTCATGTATGACGGCTCCCGTGAGAAGACCAGCGAGGAGAACATCCGCAAATCCGCCGAGATCGTCCGCATCGCGCACGGCATGGGCGTCGGCGTGGAATGCGAGCTCGGCAGCGTCGGCGGTCTGACCGACAGCAACGGCAAGGTCGACCAGATGGTCTACACGGAGCCGGAGGAAGCCAAGTCCTTTGTCGACCAGACCGGCACGGACTTCCTCGCCGTCTCCATCGGCACGTGCCACGGCGTCTACAAGGCGACGCCGAAGCTCGATATCCCGCGTCTGCGCGAGATCCGCAAGACCGTCTCTGTTCCCCTCGTGCTGCACGGCGGCTCCGGTCTGTCGGATGACGATTTCCGCAACACCGTCGCGGGCGGCATCAGCAAGATCAACGTCTTCACCGACGTGATCCTCGCCGCCAAGCGCGCCATCGCCGAGCATCCGGACGCCGGCTATACCAACTTGAACCTGCTGGCGGAGGACGCCATGGTCGAGGCGACCGTGCGCAAGCTGGAGCTGTTCGGCGGCTGCGGAAAGGGGTAAGGCATGAAGCGGTTTGACGTTCTGACCATCGGTCTGCAGGTGATCGACCTGATGATCCCGGGCATGGACGGACACATTCTGGACCGGGAGATGACGCTGCTCGACCACGCGGAGCTGACGCTCGGCGGCGACGCGCTCAACCAGGCGATCGTCCTCTCGCAGCTCGGCGCACGGACAGCCCTGATGGGCGCGGCCGGTGTCGACCGGCTGGGCGACGTGCTGCTGCAGCAGCTCTCGCGCTATCCCCTCTCGGTCTTTGACCGGCGCATCGACGTACCGACCGCAATTTGTGTCGTTTTGATCGACGAGGCACACAAGCGGCATTTTCTCTTCCAGCCCGGCCAGAATCTGGCGCTGCGCTATGAGGATCTGGACGAAGCCGTGATCCGCGATTCCGCCTTTGTCTCGGTTGGCGGCGCCATGGCGCTGCCGGAGCTGGACGGCGAGGGGCTTCTGAAGCTGTTTACGCTCGCCCATGCATCCGGCGCGCGGACCGCGCTCGATATGCGCGTGAGTGAACGCGAATATGACCACGCGCTGCTCGAAGCCTGCTTCCGCAAGACGGATTATTTCCTGCCGAGCGAACGCGAGGCCGTCTGGCTGACCGGCGAGACCGGGAGCCCAGAGAAGATGGCGCAGGCGCTGCATAAGATGGGCGCAGCCAACTGCGTGATCAAGCTCGGCGCACAGGGCTGCTATGTCTCGGCCGACGGGATCGAGGCACACATTCCCTCGTTCCCCTGCCGCTGCGTCGATACGACCGGCGCGGGCGATACGTTCGTCGGCTCGTTCCTGTATGCAAAGTCACAGGGATGGGATACGCTGGCGAGCGCCAGATTCGCCTGCGCGGCCGGGTCTGTCGCCGTCGAGCACGTCGGCGCCAGCACCGCCATCCGCAGCAAGGATCAGGTCCTGGCCCGGATGAACGGACAATAAAACTGCAAACCACCTGCCTGAAGGCTCAGGCAGGTGGTTTTTTTCTGTATTACAGAATGGACATGAACCACTCCACAGTCTTGGGATCGTAATGCGAGAAGAACAGGCTCTCACCGCCGTCGAGCGCCTCGATGGCCGCCATATCCTCCGGCGTGAGGGTAAAATCGAACAGGTCGAAGTTCTGCTGCATCCGGTCTTTGTGCGTGGACTTCGGGATCACGACGACATCACTCTGCAGCAGGAAGCGCAGGGCGGTCTGCGCGGCGGTTTTGCCGTACTTCTCGCCGATCTGGGTCAGCACAGGGTTCGTGAACATATCCTTGCGGCCCTCGGCAAACGGGCCCCAGGATTCGATCTGACAGCCATACTTTTTGAGGTATTCCTTCGCCGTTTTCTGCTGCTGGAACACATGCGTCTCGATCTGGTTGACGGCAGGCTTGATCTCTGCGAAATGCTGGATGTCGAGATACCGGTCCGGGCCGAAGTTGGAAACGCCGATCGCGCGGAGCCTGCCGGCCTTGTACAGTTCTTCCATCGCGCGGTAGGTGCCGTAGTAATCGCCGAACGGCTGATGGATGAGCAGCAGGTCGAGATAATCAGTGCGCAGCTTGCGCATGGATTCCTCGATGGATGCCCTGGCTTTTTCATAGCCCGCACTCGTGATCCAGACCTTGGTGGTCAGGAAAAACTCCTCGCGCGGCAGACCACTTTCCGCCAGCGCGTCACCGACACCCGCCTCGTTGTAATAGGCCTGCGCCGTGTCGATGCTGCGATAGCCCACGTCGATGGCGTCCAGCACGCAGCGTTTGGTATCCTCTGCGGGCGTCTGGTAGACGCCGTAGCCCAGCTTCGGCATCCGGATGCCGTTATTCAAAGTTACATATTCCATACTTATACCTCCTGGATCATGAAATGCAGGTTTTCTTCTGCTTCCTACTTTACAACGCCGGAGCCAGGAAGTACACTATCGATATCGCAATCTGCATTTCAAAATATGAAATGTAACAGGAGGCTGTCATGGTCGATCTGTATGAACTCAAGCAGCTCACGGCGTTCGCCGATCTCGGCACGCTCCACCGCGTGGCAGAAGAATTTCATCTCTCCACACCGCCCATTACACGCTCGATGCAGCATCTGGAGCAGTATTTCGGAGTGCCGCTCTTCACGCGGGGTAAGAACCGGATCGAGCTGAACGAGACCGGCAAGCTGGCCGTGGCGGCGGCGCGCAAACTGCTGCAGGAAGCGGAGCTGGCCGTCGCGCAGGTCCGCGCGTTTGACCAGCGGCAGCGGACCATCGTCATCCGCGCCTGCGCGCCCGCGCCCCTGTGGGAGCTGCTGCGGAAGCTGAACGCAGCGCAGCCGGAAAAGATGCTGGCCTCCGCCGTCTGCCAGAACGAAGATGTCCTTGCCGCGTGGGAAGACGGTTCGTGCGACGTCGCCGTCCTGCCCTTCCCATTCGCAGGAGCAAAGCCCTTTTTGCAGGAGCAGCTGTTTGTCTGCGTCCCGCCGGAGCACGCGCTGGCAAAGCAGGCGTCTTTGACCTTTGCGGAGATCAACGGCTTCAATTTTCTCCTGCGCTCCGAGCTCGGCTTCTGGGACACGCTCTGCCGGGAGAAAATGCCCGCCTCCAAGTTCCTTGTACAGACCGACACTGCCGTATTCGACGAGCTGGTAAACGCCTCGTCTCTCCCCTGCTTCACCACGGATTACGGCCAGCGCCGCCTCCAGACCGCGTATCCCGGCCGGGTCAATATTCCGCTGACGGGCACGGAGGCCAGCGTGACCTTTTTCCTCGCTTCCCGGCGCAAAATGCCCGGGCTTTGACGGGGTTTCCGGTTTTTCCGTCAGCCCGCTTCCCTTACACCGGACTGACAGGCTTCAGGAATCCGGACTTTACGCGCTGCTCGGTATCGTCCGATTCATCGTACGCGTCATAGGGCGCGCTGGGATCGTGCACGCGCTTGCTGAACGGTGAGCAGAGCTGGTCCTTGTGGGCAAAGGCGAAAGCAAAATCGTCTGTCCAGCCGGTATGGCCGGTGATGAAATACGGGTGAAGGCCGCGCGCCTGTAGCTTTGCCTCCAGCTCTGCCAGAGAGCGGACCGCCAGCTTGTTGTCCTCCGCCAGAGCGGAAATAAAGCTGTAGCCGCCGTCCGCGCCGAACCAGATGGTATCGCCGGTGAACAGGTACTTGTCGTCGACAAGATACACCATATGCCCCCAGGTGTGACCCGGGACCAGGAAGCATTCGACCCGGATGCCGTCAATATCCAGCACGTCACCGTCCTTGAGCAGCACCTTTTCGTTGCGGATGGTCACCTGCGGCAGCTTGTAGAGGTGATAGATCACCTTGCGGCGCACCTCGCCGGTCAGGTAGCGGTTTTCTGTCTCGCCGACATACAGGACCGCATCGCGGAACAGGCCCGGGCTGTCGGCCTCCACCGCGCCGACATGGTCGGTATCCTGATGGGTGATGAAGATCTGCCGGATGCTTTTCGGATCGATGCCGAGCCAGCCCATCTTCTCTTCGAGACGATCATAGTTGTATCCGGCGTCAAACATGAGGGTGGTATCGCCCTTGCGGTAGAAGAAGATATTTGCCACCCACTCGCGCACGCAGGCCACATGCTCGTCGATCCAGCCCGTCTGCAGCGGCTTGAAGATCTCCTTGCCCCGGTACATTTTGCTCATTTCTTTTTTCTGAAATTCCGTCGCTTTTCTGGACATCTACGGCTCCTCCTGTTCTTTTAGTTAGTCATCTCTAACCATTTACATTTGGAAAAGCTGCCCGTCGGCAGCCGCTTCGATCTGTTTTCAGTTTACCACGCCGCTTGCTGCTTTGCAAGCGTCTGACGCGCCAAACAGCAAGCAAAAATCAAAACGGCAGAGCGGCGGCAAGATCGCCGCCGCTTTGCCGTTGCATGACCGGAAGCTGCAGCCTCCGGCGTAACATTCTATTTTCTGGAGCCGAGCTTGCTGAAGGCCAGAATGATGCAGTCCACACCGAGCAGGATCAGATAGAAGCTGACAAGATACCGGGCGGACAGCCACGAGACCAGCGGATCGACCAGCATCAGACCGCCGAGGATCAGGCCAAGCACATTCATGATCAGCGTGAAATAATAGGTAAAGTCCCCGGCCCAGAGGCGGACCGTATGCAGGCCGGACAGGCGGCCGATGCAGTGCGCCAGAAACCACAGTGGGAACAGCAGGCTCATCACCCATTTCCCGGCGTTCGGATAGACGAGCAGCATCACGCCCGTCATCACGCTCAGTGCGCCCGAGATCAGGGAAACGATCGGGCCAAAGCCTGTGAAGCGCTCCACACGGACGTAGAGCAGGATATCCGCGATGCCCATCGTCACAGCGACGATGCCGTACATGACGATAAATCCCGTCAGCGCACGATCCGGCTGCGCAAAGGTGTAGCTGCCAAGCCCCAGCAGCAGGACTCCCTCAATGCATTCCATCCATCCGAATCCAGAACGTCGTCTCATTGTGCTTTGCCCTCCTGTCCCAGAATGCGCATAAATTCCTCACCGGTGATCGTTTCTTTTTCATAGAGGTACTTCGCCAGCTCGTCCAGCTTTTCGCGGTTTTCCAGCAGGATATTCTTCGCTTTCTGATGCTGCGTCTTGACCAGCTCCACGACCTTCGCATCGATGCGGTTCTGCGTGTCGGCGGAGCAGACCAGCGACGTATCGCCGCCGAGGTACTGGTTTGTGACCGTCTCCATGGCGACCATATCAAATTCCTCGCTCATACCGTAGCGGGTGATCATGGCTCGTGCCAGTTTCGTGGCCTGCTCAATATCATTGGACGCGCCAGTCGTGATCTCGCCGAAAGCGACTTCTTCCGCGGCTCTGCCGCCGGTGAAGGTCGCGATTTTGTTCTCGATCTCCTCCTTGGTCATGAGGTTCTTATCGGCGGTATCGACCTGCATGGTATAGCCCAGCGCGCCGGAGGTACGCGGAATGATGGTGATCTTCTGCACAGGTGCCGAGTGCGTCTGCAGGGCTGCGACAAGGGCATGGCCGATCTCATGGTACGAAACGACCTGCTTTTCATGGTCGGACAGCACGGCGTTTTTCTTCTGATAGCCCGCAATGACGACTTCGATACTTTCTTCCAGGTCAGCTTCCGTCACAACGGAGCGGTGATTGCGCACGGCGCGCAGCGCGGCCTCATTGATCATGTTGGCAAGCTCCGCGCCGGACGCGCCGGAGGCCATGCGCGCGATGGTATGGAAATCCACATCGTCGGCAGTCTTGATTTTTTTCGCGTGAACTTTTAAGATGGCTTCGCGGCCCGCAAGGTCAGGCAGCTCGACGGGCACACGGCGGTCAAAGCGGCCGGGTCGCGTCAGTGCCGGGTCGAGCGATTCGGGCCGGTTCGTCGCGGCGAGGATGATGACACCGTTGTTGCCCTCAAAGCCATCCATTTCGGTGAGTAACTGGTTGAGCGTCTGCTCGCGCTCATCGTTGGAGGAAAGCTGATTGTCACGCTTTTTGCCGATGGCATCGATCTCGTCGATGAAGACGATGCAGGGTGCCTTTTCCTTGGCCTGCTTGAAGAGGTCGCGCACCTTGCTTGCGCCCATGCCGACGAACATCTCGACAAACTCCGAGCCGGACATGGAGAAGAACGGCACGTTTGCCTCACCTGCAACAGCCTTTGCAAGCATCGTCTTGCCGGTTCCCGGAGGGCCAACGAGCAGCACGCCCTTCGGCATCGATGCGCCGACGTCGGTGTATTTCTGCGGGTTATGGAGGTAGTCCACGATCTCGGCAAGAGATTCCTTTGCCTCGTCCTCACCGGCCACATCCTCAAAATGGATGCCCTGTGTGGACTGGACGTAGACCTTCGCGCCGGATTTTCCGGTGCCGCCGAACATCAGGGAGTTCTTGCCGCCGGCGCTTTCTACCAGCTTCTTTCCCATGTACTGGCCGATGGCAATGAAGATCACCAGTGGCAGAACGGCCGTCAACACGAAGCTCAGCACGGGCGACATCGTCTTCTGGATCTCCTTTGTGAACGTCGCGCCGGAATCATACAGGCGCTGCGTCAGCGTCGGATCGTCCATCGCGCCGGTCGTGTAGACCTGCTGCTTGTCCTTGTCGGTAAAGAGGATCTCGTCGTCCTCGACCTCGACTTCTCCGATGTTCTTTTCCTCGATCATGCGCATGAACGTCCCGTAGTCCACCTCAGTCACCTGATTTTTCATCAGCAGCGGGGACACGATCAGATTAAACAGCAGCACGATCAGCAGGATGATGCTGTAGTAGTAGATCAGCGGTTTTTTCGGGGATTTTACTTCCTTCATTTTGAAGCCTCCTTATCTTTCGTTTTCAGCCGGTTTCTGCGCTGCTTCCTCGCAGCTCATCTGCAGGTCGATCGCCGACAGCGCGGCGAGCAGCGCATGCCGCATGGCCTGGGCGGCAAAATCGATGGCATATTCGCCGTACAGGCTCGCCGCTTCCGCCTGATCTGCGATGCGGTCGTTCCCTTCCTCATGCAGATACTCCGGAAGCTCGTCGTGCAGGATATGCCGGACCTTCTGGTCGTAGTCAAGCTGCGCAGCCGCCAGCGCGGAAACCGCGGGAGAACGGCAGTCTGCAATGCTCTGCTCCAGCAGCGATTCGGTCCCCCGGCATTCCGCTTCAAGCTGCCGGATCGTCCGCCGGATCTCGTCATGGCTTTCATACTGAGCCACGCGAAGACGGCTGAGAATCCGGCCGTATTGACCTTCTATCTCATGGAGCTTTCCTGCAAAGATCCCATTGTTTTCACACAAGATCCATAACGCCTCCTTCTTGATCAGATCACCCTATTTATAACAGGGATCCCGGCGCAGCGCCATTCGCAAAACAGCTTTTGTGTATAGACAGATCCCCCGATGTGTAAAGCCCTTTTACACATCGGGGGATCTGTCTATCTATCCGTCTATGCGCGGACCGGCTCCGTTTCTCCGATCCGCCCCTGCAGGAGGCGGTACATCTGACGGGCCATTGTTTCCCGGTCGACCGCCTTTTTCTTGTCGCAGCATTCCAGCAGCAGCCCGACAATGCCATACGTGCAGAAATTCAGGGCAATGTCCAGATCCTCATACGGGATCCGCGGCAGTTTTCCCTTCGCGGAGATCAGCTCCTGCAAATAGCTCCGGACGCAGCGCGCCATCAGCCGCTCCACCTGTTCCCGCTTCTGGGAGCGAAACAGCTTCTGCATAAACGGCGCGGCATTTTCCGAAGCCGTGATAAAATCGTTCAGCACGATCTCCGGGTCATCCTCCTGCAGTCTCCGGTCCAGCAGCTGCTCAAAGGCCTGCTCCATCGACCACTCGATGACCTCCAGCAGGTCCTGGAAATGATAATAAAACGCCTGCCTGGAGATCCCGCATGCCTCCACGATGTCTTTTACCGTGATCTTGTCGATATTCTTTTCGTCCGACAGCTTTACAAACGTTTCGGCGATCAAATTTTTCACATTTACCGGCATCGGCGAACCTCCCTTGCGCGATAGAATGATTTTATCACACCGGGACGCCCCCTGTCCAGCAGGGATTCCGTCCGACCGGGCAAAGTGCAGTTTGAATACAAAACGGATACAAAAAACCGGTTTATTCCGATGGAATAAACCGGTTTTTGGAGCTGCTGGGCAGATTCGAACTGCCGACCTCGTCATTACCAAAACTCAGAATTAAATTTTATATGGTATCCGTTCGTGTTATAAAATGCCCAATAATCCCTTTAGTGCCAATGCCTATTTCGATTTTTGGGATTATTTAGTATTACACCGTATTGTTCCGTTTTTTCTGGTTTGTTGGAAGGTTTGTTGGAAGAAAATATTTCCATCTTCTAATAATGTAAATATGGGACCTCAAATTATATCCAATTAAACCTCTCGAAATGGAATTGCATCCGAATCTGCATATGTCAATCATGCGGAAAACACGACAGGAGATATTGTATGGAACAGAAAAGAATAATCTTAAAAAAACTTCCTATGACACTTCATGTGGAAGCCCTTATACCGATTCTTGGGATAGGTCGTACAACAGCATACCAACTGGTCAAGTCTGGGAAAATCAGCACGATTAAGGTCGGGCAGAAGACACGAGTTCCACGCGAAGCCGTGCTGAATTATATGAAGACTAAAAAAGTTAAGCGTCGCTGACGGGAGGCGTATGTTATGAGCAAACAAATAGTTATTACAATCACCAATCAAAAAGGCGGCGTCGGTAAGACAACCACCGCTCTGAATCTTGCCTTTGCGCTGGCAGACGAAAACAAGCGCGTACTTCTCATCGACAACGACCCGCAGGGCAATCTCACCGCGTCTATGGGCTATACGCCGGCTGAGCAGAAATATACGCTGGCGAATCTTCTGCTGGCGGCGATCGACTATCCGGAGGATCTGAGCCTTCATCTGCCGCGCTGCATCCTGCGCACAGACGGCAAGCCGGATCTGATTCCCGCAAACCGGCGCTTATCGGACGCAGCGGCACGGCTCCAAGTCATGCAGATTTCGCAGTACAGAGCCGTAGGTGAATCCGAATGCTGCGCGGAAAAGATGCTGACGCAGGTGCTGGAACCGCTGCGCGACACCTATGACTACATTATTATTGACTGCGGACTCAAGCAAGAATTGCTGACCGTCAATGCGCTGAGCGCGTCGGATTACTGCATCATTCCGGTGCAGTCCCACTTCCTTGCCTCCGAAGGTATTCCGGACGTTCTGGACATGGTACGTTCTGTACAGAAGCACTTCAATCCGGATTTAAAGATCGCCGGTATTTTGCTGACGATGTACCAGTCCCGGCCGCAGCTCTGCAAAAGCGTACAGCAGAGCGTCCGGGAGGTCTACGGCGACGATCTGCACGTCTTTGACCGGCCCATCGAGTACACCATTCGTATTGCAGAATGCCCCATGGCTGGTATGAGCATTCTGGACTACGAGCCGGGCAATCCGGCAGCGGAATCCTATCGGAATCTTGCCTCGGAGGTGCTGCGGCTTGGCTAGAGCGAACATGAATGAAATGCTGCGCAAGCGTATGAGCGCGACCCAGCAGGCATCCGAGCAGCAGACCGGCGATGCAGCGTATGAGCAGATTTTTCAGATGCCAGTGCCGCAGACGGAAACGCAATTTCGTGACGTGCCGATCAGCAAGCTGCGCCCGTTCTTTACCGCCGACATCGGCTTTCACCCCTACCCTCACGCTAAGCTGGAAGCCTTTGCGGAAGAATTAAAAGAGAACGGCTTGTATGAGCGGATTCTGGTTCGCCCCATCGCAGGAACTGATGAATTTGAGATTTTGGCCGGGCATAACCGCACAGCAGCGGCAAAGCTGGCAGGATGGACGGATATTCCGGCAACAGTTATGAACGTCAACGACCAGCGTGCCATCAGCATTGCGATTGCAACGAATCTTCTGCGGCGGCAGGATCTGACGATCATCGAGCGCGGCAAGGCGTATAAAGCGTTGCTGGATGCCCGAAACCGCTGCGGACAGCGAAATGCGGCAGTTGAAACCTTTGGCGACAATCGCCAAAGGTACAACGCGAGAAAAATTGTAGCTGAGTTTTTCGGCGTGACAGAGTATGAAATCCGCAAGGCGGTCAAGCTGGCACAGTTGATCCCACCGCTTGCTGAGATCGTGGAGAAAGAGCCAAAGAAGCTGAATCTGGCCTGCGCTGACTTGATTACAGATTACAATGAGTCTGCGCAGACGGCGTTTATCGAGATGTGCCAGATCAATGGCTATACGTTGAACAAACAGACGATGGCGTTTATTCAGGCGCAATGTCCGCCGCCGGCATCAGATCAGCAGGCAATCTACGCCGCATGGCGGGAAGCGCGGGAAAAAGAAACGCAGCGAGCAGCCGCGCCGCCGAAAAAGCTGAGCTTTGACCGGAAGCGCTTTGCACCATACCTGAGCAAGTTCAAGAGTGACAAAGAAATCGAAGACCTGTTTCTGGAGTTTCTCAGGCAGCGCGCCGGATGAGGCACAGCTAATTTCATAAAAAACACGACTTTTTTCAAGGTCGTGTTTTTTTATACCCAAATTCAGATAGGAGGTATCGAATTGCCCGGAAATCAAATCCCATGCACGGCGGACGACGTGTATCGCCTGCTGTGTCGCTATCGTATTCCGCCCTAGCATACAAAACAAAATACAAAGGAGCTGTTTCCATGTACGAAGTATATCAGGATCATCCAAAACAGGCACGGCTCAATATCCGCGTTGTGCTTGCCGTCGCATTTCTCGTCTGTGCCATTGGCGCGGGCATTTTTCTTATCACCCGTCTGGTCAGCAAGCCGCTGACCAAAGAAGACGCTCGTGGTCAAACCGGTATCGTCTACGATTCCAGCGCCGTCGAGGGCGGCTGGGATAACCTTTCGCCCGAAGAAATTGCGGAAAAACTGAACGAAAAGGTCGCGGAAGGCATGATCAACATTTCCATGAACACCGCGCCGTACTTCGAGGACGGCAAGGCTGAGGGCAATGTCATGATCGTAAACGAGTCGATCAACAATTACCCGCAGCAGGTCGAGTTTATCCGCAACGACACCGGCGAACAGGTCTACCAGAGCAACGCAATTCCCGTGGGCAGCAAAATCGAACGCGCTGCCCTTGACGTGGAACTCCCGGCTGGCACATACGAATGCACAGCCATGTTCCACAATCTTGATCCGGTCAGTGGCGAAGTCATCGGCACGGCCGGGGCAATCATCAACATTACCATCAAAAACTGAAATTTAATTATGAAAAAGGAGTACACACCATGAAAAACACTAAGAAGATCATTTCCCTCGTTCTCGCTGTCTGCCTGATCGCGTCCCTCGCCATTTCCGCTTCCGCTATGGAACTGCCCTCCGGCAATACGGTCGGTGAATCCGGCGGCACGGGCACGTCCTCTGTCACGCTCTCGTCCACCGCTGACGGTTCTATCGGCGGCGATCCGGCTGCTACTAAGATGTCCGTGACCGTGCCCACTGTCCTTCCGATTGCTGTCGGCACTGACGGCACTGTTTCTACGGCCACCGATGCAAAGATTGTCAACAACTCGTTTGGGGCTGTCAAGGTTGCAAACGTCTCCATCGAAGCCGCGCAGGGCTGGTCGCTGGCTGCGTTCGGTGACAAGGCCACCCTTGCCCACGAAAAGGTCAACGCCAACAAGTTCGGCTTCCAGATTTCCCTCGGTAACGGCGAAAAGAAGCTGACCGACAGCAAAAACGCCAGCAAGCAGACGCTCCTGACTGACGCCATTGAGGGCTGCTTCATGTCCGGCGTGGGCGATACCTCCGCGAACAGCATCGGCATTGCGTATGACGCCATCGTTACGCCGGTCAGCGAAGCCGTGACTAACACCGCCATCGCAAGCGTCCTGTTCATCATCGCTTGGGATGCAGTCTGATCGCGATTCATCCAAGGGGAACGCTCAAAGCGTTCCCCTTACCTGATTCTACAAGGAGGACTTCAAAATGAAACGAAAAAGAATCCTCGCATTGTTCCTTGCGGCAGTATCGTGCTTATCGCTGGCAGTCAGCGCGTCGGCGGCAAACACACCCAACCGCAAAGCCACAGATTTCCGCGATTTCGATAGATCCGCATGGTACGCCGAAGCGGTTAGCGCCGCTGTGGATAACGGCTTGCTTTACGGCAAATCCAGCAGCATTATCGACCCCAACGGCGACATGACCCGCGCGGAAATGGCCGCGATCATCAACCGCTCGTTCGGGTGCTACAAAGCGGCGGACATCAGCCAGTACAAGGACGTTGCAAAATCCAAGTGGTACTACAAAGATGTTGCGCTCGCCGTCCAGATGGGTACTTATAACGGGCGCAGCAGTTCAACAATGGCCCCGGACGCGCCGATCTCGCGGCAGGAAGCCATGACGGTCGTTGCCCGTGCGCTGGAACTGGACTACGATTCGTATTCCAAAACAGACCTGTCTGCATTTTCCGACCGCAGCGAGATTTCCAACTGGGCGCTGCCTTACGTCCGGGCAATGGTCGGTGCAGACTACATTCACGGCCGCGGCAAAGTCCTTGCCCCGCTGGACAATATCACGCGCGCCGAGTTCGCGCAGATTTTCCATAACATCATCGGCACTTACATTGTGTCCAAGGGAACCTACGACAAAGACATCAAGGGCAGCGTCCTGATCCGCACCGACGAAGTGACGCTCAAGGATATGACCGTGGATGGTGACCTCATCATCGGCTGCGGCGCAGCAGACGGAAAAATCACGCTCGACAACGTGACCGTCAAGGGTCGTCTGCTCGTCTGGGGCGGCGGTACAAAAGCCGTGTACTGCAACGCTGGGACGAATATGCCCGCTGTTGTCGTAGCCCGCGTAGACGATGCCGTGAAAGTCATTTATGACAGAGATTCCACCCTTGCGGTCATTGACACGATCAAAGTTCGTATCACCGAACGTGCGAAGCAGCACAAGGAAACGGAAGTCATTTTTTACGACGTTTCCGGATTGCGCGAAGCCCAGAAGCAGCTCAATGTCATCGTCGCGGACAATCAGATTGCTCTTACTGCTCCTGCTCATCTATATGCTCTGGTCGGAGAACAATCCGTAAAGGCTGAGTTCGTCAACAACAGCAAATCGGACACCTACAAAATTGAGATTCGCCGCAACAAGGACAATACACTGATTGCCGACGCTTTTGAGCTGGCTGCGGGCAAGAGCATTTCTACACTTACACTTCTCGAAGCGCCGGAGTTTGGCAACGTGGATTGCACGGTCACAATTACGGCTTATCGTGACGGCAAGCAGATCGGCACGCTGAACACAGAGCTGACCTTACACACGGCGTACCTCTGGCCGAAGGAGGTGCAGTGACATGGTGAAAACCTATCAGAAAGCGGCGGCGCTGCTTCTGGCGCTGGCACTCATTTTTGCATTTCCTGTCACAGCGTCGGCGGCAGAAACTACTGAGGCCCGTGTGCCCGTTACCTTGACCATTGTAAATACTGTATCGCCCATTTCTTGCACGGTTCCCGCTTGTTTGCCGGTTTCACTGGTCGACGGTTACGTCGTGACGGCCAATAATGCCATGATTACCAACACCGGTAAAACCGGCGCAATTCGCGTGACCAAGGTGGATGTACAGGCTGGCACGTTTGAGATTGGAAGCTACGATGATTTCTCGGCATCCAAAAACAGCATTGCGTTGTCTATCAACGGTTGCAGCACAAAAGGCGCAGGCAGCCTGACACTTGTGGATGGTGCATTTCCGTCTATCAGCGCAGAGAAGTCGCTGGCAATCCGCTACAAAGCGAAGGTATCTGCCAGTGAAGCTGTTACAAACATTAACGCAGCAACCGTGATCTTCACGATTGCTGCCGTCATGGAGGAGGGATAACGCATGAAGATTAGAAAACTGACAGCCCTGCTTCTGACCCTCTGTATGATCTTTTCGCTGTCTGTGGCCGCATTCGCCGCTGAACCGGAAGCGCACACGATCTACGACAGCGCCCCTGACGAAGAAGCTACTGTTTCTGCCGAAACATCTACCTCCGGCACGATCCCCGGCAGCAAGATCAAGTGGGAGCTGAACGAACACAACTGGCTGACGATCTCCGGCTCCGGCGACTGTGAGCCGTTCACAAGCAAGGATGACCAGCCGTGGGCGGCTGTCCGGGAGCAGATCACGCAGGTCTGGTTTGATGATATGGACGCATTGCATATCGCTGACCTTGCGTACTGGTTTGAAGACTGTGTCCATCTGACCACAGCCGAAATCCCCAGCACCACGCCGACGATTGGCAAACACGCCTTTTACAACTGCCCGAAGCTATCCACGCTCACGATCTATTACGGAGAGGACATTCTGGAATCCATCGGCGAAGAAGCCTTCTGGCGGGAAAACGACAGCGGCGATACACTCTATATCGGCTATATCATCGGGTATCCCAAATCGTCGGTGCCGTTCTACGATTATGATTGGGCCGGCTCCAATCGGAACAACAAATACTTCTACGATTTGTACGGCGTATATTCCGATACCCCCGCAGCCGTTGGCATCATGAGTGCGCCGGGCATTTCCGTCACCTCGACTGGCTCGATTATCGGCAACTGCCCGTCGTGTGGGAAGTATTCATTCCAAGGAACATACGTCGAAGTCGCACATTCCTCGCGTGGTCATGCCAACTATAATGAATGCAATAGCTGCCATTACGTTCAATATTTAGGAACATACACTACCAAGAGCCATGGATCCGGTGCTTATGGGTCGGGCACCTGCCCGGAATGCGGTAGCCATACATGGGTATTACAGAGTCAGCAGGTAGCGACCTGTACCAGCAACGGTTACAGAAGCTATTCTTGCGCTTGCGGGCAGACAAAATCCGAAACAATCTATTCTAGTGGTCACAGCTATAGCTATGGCTCGTGGGAACAGTATTCGTCCAGTCAGCACCGGCGCACAGGCTCTTGCCGAAACTGCGGCGCGACGGACTATGATTATGCCAGCCACAGTATGAGCTACGGCTCGTGGAGCAATTCTTCTTCCAGTCAACATAGCCGAACGGCATCCTGCCGCACCTGCGGATACAGCACTACGGATTACGGTAATCATAGCTATTCTACCGGTTCGTGGAGCAAGTACAGCGATACCCAGCACCGCAGAAGCAAGACTTGTTCCGGCTGCGGCGCATCGACCTATGACTACGCCAATCACAGCTATTCTTATGGTTCGTGGACAAGAGCGGACGATACGCAGCACAAACGCACAAAAACGTGCTCTGCTTGTGGAGATTCCAGCGAGGAATATGCGAACCACACCGATGCGAACGGCGATGGAAAGTGCGACGATTGCGGTGCAACTGTCAGCCTGACGATCAAGTGGGATGCCGGAACGAACGGCGGCACCATTGATGGCAAGGCCAGCATCACCACGACAGGCAAGCCGAATGCGACGGCAACCGCCCCGACGAGCACGCCGGTCAAGGCCGGTCATGCGTTCAAGGGCTGGTACACCTCCGCTTCTGGTGGCAGTCTGTACAATACCGTGACCATCACAGCGGCAAAGACGTTCTACGCACAATTTACCGCCAACAGCTATACGCTGACGTGGGATCTTGGCAATGGCACGACAGAGGAAACGAAGCAGACCTATGGGGAAAAGCTGACGTTGCCGACTGAGCCGACGCGCAAGAATGCCGAGTTCCTCGGCTGGTTCACGGAAGCGAACGGCGGCACACAGGTCGATGCCAACACCATCTACAAGACAGATGGTGACAGCACCTACTATGCGCATTGGGAGATCACAGAGGTTTTCTCGGTCACGGTTCCTGTTACACTGCCGCTCATCGTAGACGAAGGCGGAGAAGTTCATGTTGGCGCAGCGGAGATCATCAATGCGTCTACCGGTGATGTCATCGTGTCCAGTGTTTCAATTTCTACCAAGAATGGCTGGCAGCTCGTACCCTACACGACCGATATGGCGCACGCCAAAGTCGATGCGAAACAGCTTGGTTTCAAAATCAACGATTCTGTGACGACGAAAACCGGTGATGCAGAAACATTCTCGCTGACCTCACCGTGGAAGATTGCGGAAAATGGAAAACTGCCGCTCTCCTACGATGCCGTTGTGTCGGCGGTCTCTCAGCCCGTTACCGAGCAGGATGTCCTTTCTGTCGTATTCGTGCTGGAATGGAAGGGGGAATAATTTATGATGAAAATTTTGAAGCGCGGAAAGCTGCTCATTTTCTGCGCACTGCTCTGCCTGCTGTTTGCAACGGTCGCTTCGGCGGCCGGCAGCGGCGATGTGGCTTCTGCCGTCGAAAGCACCTGGACCACAGCGTCCACACAGATCAAAACTGTTGTGGATAATGTGGTTTTTCCGGTCATTGATATGGTTTTAGCCATTGCTTTCTTTGTAAAACTCGGTACCGCATACTTTGACTATCGAAAGAGTGGGCAGTTCGAGTGGACGGCACCCGCCATTTTGTTCGCCTGTCTCGTGTTCACCCTGACTGCGCCGACGTACATCTGGGGCATCGTCGGGCTGTGAGAAATGCAGACCGGAAAGGCAGGTGACGCGGCTTGTTTATCTGGGATTTCGTCGCATCGACGATCTTGG
>OLSB01000436.1_pt1 | contig 48387 bp, 48 predicted proteins | sample 1672071 | NCBI WGS metagenome assembly OLSB01 (sample SAMEA3136642, study PRJEB25190) | human gut metagenome | biome: human gut; feature: human-associated habitat; material: faeces | place: Austria | collected 2013 | reverse complement strand
TTATCAAATTTCTTTATCAAGATTTTTGGTCACACCCACTATTTGACAAAGAACCTTTTATTCTTGTTTAAATATTTTTTTTAATTCTTTGCCTGTTTTTTTGATTTGGATTCTTAAGTTTAAGGTATCTATTAAGTCAAGTATTGAAGATATTATAATTATGATACCTACTGCTTTTGTTACTAAGAATGTTCCACCAAGAGGGTTTACTATTAAGCAAATACCTGCGATTAGGGTTATAATAGCGGAAATGAAGGTAATATACCATTTATCAACGCCATCTCTTTTCATAATAAAGGCTATATCTAATTTATTGATACTATTTATTATGATTATTATTCCTACTAAAATTGGTACTAAGATATATAAAATATTTTTAAATATGATTAGGGTTAATCCTAGTAAGATAGATAATATTCCTAATTGAAGATTTGCTTCAAGTGAAGATATTATGGTTTCTTTTCCAAAGTATCTTACACATAGAAGGATACCAATAAAAAGTAATCCTCCTCCTAAAACAAGTGATATTGTTGTTAAGATGTCTTCAGTATTTAATAATAATACTAAACCAAATATTAATGATAATACTGATAGAAATACTGATGCTTGAAACATTCTTTTAAACATTTTACTTATATTTTTCATACTACACCTCCTTACTTTGTTACATTAAATCTAAAGTGGCAAATATCACCATCTTGCATAATGTAATCCTTTCCTTCGATTCTTAATCTTCCTGCTTCTTTTACTCCAAGTTCTGTTTTATATTTAACTAAATCTTCATAACTCATGACTTCGGCCTTTATAAAGCCTCTTTGAAAATCACTGTGGATTATTCCTGCACATTCGGGAGCGGTCATACCTTTTTTGAATGTCCATGCTCTACATTCGTCAGTTCCTGCTGTTAGGAATGTTGCTAGTCCTAATAGGGAATATGTTTTTTTGATTAATTGGTCTAGGCCACTTTCTTCAATTTCTAATTCTTGTAGGAAGATGGCTTTTTCATCATCATTTAATTCAGCTAATTCGCTTTCTATTTTGGCACATATCATGATAGTTTCGCTGTTATCCTTTTTGGCATATTCTTTTACTTTATCAACGTAAAGATTACCTTTATTATGTATATCTATTTCTTTTACGTTAGCAACATAAATAATTGGTTTTAGGGTTATTAGTTGATATGAATTTATTAATTTTAATTCTTTTTCGTTTAGGTTTAATTTGCGGGCAGGGATGTTTTGTTCAAGGGATGTCTTTATTTTGTTTAATAGTTCTACTTCAAAAAGTTCTTCTTTGTTTTTTGTCATGGTAGCTTTTTTTTCGATTTTGTTTAATCTGTTTTGTATAATTTCTAGGTCCGATAAGATTAGTTCAATGTTTATTACTTCAATGTCTCTTATCGGATCTACGTTACCATCAACATGAATTATGTTTTCATCTTCAAAGCATCTTACTACTTCAACGATGGCATCAACTTGTCTTATGTGAGATAAGAATTTGTTACCTAGTCCTTCACCAAGGGATGCGCCTTTTACTAATCCTGCAATGTCTGTGAACTCATAAGTTGTTGGTACAACACTTTTGGGCATATACATTTGGTTTAATGTTTCTAATCTAATATCAGGGACTGTTACAACTCCTACATTGGGATCTATTGTCGCAAATGGATAATTGGCGGCAAGAATATTCTTTTTGGTAATGGCATTAAATAGGGTTGATTTTCCAACATTAGGAAGCCCTACAATGCCAGCGGTTAAACTCATGTTAACACATCCTTTCTTTTATAGTATAGCACTCGCTCCTGGTCCTAAAGGGATACCAATGATATAGAAGGCTAAGATAATTAGAAGCCATGCTACAGTAAAGGCTATTGTATATGGTACCATTAAAGACATTGCATCTGTAATAGTAACTGTTTCTTTTTCTTTTTTGGTATATATTTGTAAAAAACCTATTAAGATTACAAAGTAACTAAATAGTGGAGTTATTCCTTTAATTGCACTGTCGCCAGCACGAAATACTGCTTGAGCAAACTCAGGAGTCATGGAACTTGTCATAAACATTGGAACTATGACCGGTGCTAAGATAGCCCATTTTGTTGAAGCTACAGGTAAGAAAAGGCTTGAGATAACTACTAGGATGAAAGTTATTAATATTAAGATAATGCCTGTTGCTTGGAAATTACTTACTATTTCTGTTAGCGAAGCTGTAATAAAGACTCCTATGTTACTTTTTTTAAATATGGAACAGAATTGGGCCGCAAAGAAGATTAGAACTAAGATAGAAGAGATATTTGTTAGATAATAGCCCATTCCATCAACAAAGTCTTTGTTTGTTTTAATTGTTTTTGTCCTTGTTCCGTAGATTAGACCCATTAGCATTAGGTAAATACTTAGGATAAAGACAACTCCTTGATTAAAGTAAGAGTTGTACCCAAATAATTGCTCAGTATAGGTTGAATCTTTTAAATATAATAATAGGCCTGAAAATGGTAATCCTGGAATTATACAATATATTGTAATAATTGTTAAAAATGTTAAGGCTATTAAAGATAAAGTTAGGCCTTTTTTTTCTTTATTAGTTAGTTCTTGTTCTTCTACTTCTTCAAAGTTATATTTACCTAGTTTGGGAATAATATATTTTTCGGTAATAAACATACCTAGATATGATAATATAAGGGAAGATATGATAATAAAAAATAGATTACCATTGAGGTTAATGTTATAAGTACTATCTAGTATTTTAGTAGAGCTTCTAGTATATGGTATTAAACTAGCATCTAGGCCATTTACAATAAAGTTTGCTCCATAGCCAAATGTTATACCAGCGAATGAGGCACATATACCGGCTGATGGGTGTCTTTTTATGGTCATAAAGAGGATCGCACTTAAAGGAATTAAGATAACATAACCTGCTTCATAGAACATTGAAGTGATTATACCTAATAGGACAACAATGTATGTAATTAGTTTTCTTGGTACTTTATTAGTTATTTTTTTAAATAAAGCGGTTAAAAATCCTGAATAATAAGCTACTCCCACTCCAAGAAGCCCTGTTAAGAGAGTACCTAAGGGTGCAAAGTTAACGAAATTTGATATGATATTACTTATTAGATACTGTAGTCCTGTGCGATTAAATAAAGAATTTATTTTGACAATTTGACTTTCTACTTCACCTGTAACAGCATTTACTGTGTAATAGCTTGATTCTAGTTTGAAGAGATCACCAAGACTACTTACTATCATAACAATTAGTGTTAGTGTTAGAAGGATTAGGACAGGGTGTACTTTTTTATTTTTTTGTTTTTTCATATATTAACCACCTTTTTTAACTTTTTATCAAAATCTATTCTTGGTATCATTACTGAATGGTTACATGATAAACATTTTATCTTAATGTCAACACCTATTCTTGTAATAACCCATTCGTTGGTACCACATGGATGTGGTTTTTTCATTGTGACAATGCTTCCTAATTTGTATTTTTTTTCCATGGTTATCACCAAAATAAGTATAACATAATTTGGATTTTTTAACAATATAGTAATGTGTTTTTATTTTGTTTGCTAAGGTAGTTTTAGTTTTTAAGGCTTATTTAAGATGTTTATTGTTTATGAATGTTAGTTTTATTTGTGTTTTTGCTAATTTTAGTGTATATTTTAGGTGGTGATTATTATGAGTGATGATATTCTTAAGAAGTGTAGGCTATGTCCTAGAAATTGTTTAGTTAATAGATATGTTGGATGTGGTTTTTGTGGAGCAACGAGTGATATTAAACTTGCTAGGGCAGATTTACATTATTATGAAGAACCTTCTATATCAGGTATTTCTGGAAGTGGAACTATCTTTTTTAGTGGTTGTAATTTAAGATGTGTCTTTTGTCAAAATTATCGTATTAGTAATAAATGCTACGGAAAGTTTGTTAGTATTGATAGGTTAGCTAATATTTTTTTGGAGTTGCAGGATAAGGGGGCTGATAACATTAATTTAGTTACAGGTACACCTTATATACCACATATTGTTAAGGCTTTAGATATAGCTAAAAAGAAGGGGTTAGTAATTCCTATTATTTATAATTCTAGTGGTTATGAGAGTGTTTTTGCTTTAAAGATGCTAGATGGTTATATTGATGTTTATTTACCTGATATGAAATATTATGATAATAAATATGGGCTTTGTTATTCAAAGTGTGATAATTATTTTGGGATTTGTAAGGATGCATTAAATGAGATGTATAGACAAGTAGGTAGTGTTTGTTTTGATAAGAATGGTTTAATAAAAAAAGGAATGATTGTTAGGCATTTAGTTATGCCTAATATGGTTAATGATAGTAAAATGATAATTAAATATTTATATGATTCTTATGGTGATAATATTTATATTAGCATTATGAATCAATATACCCCGAATGGAAAATTAAATAAGTATAAGAAAATCGATAGAGTTATCAGTGAGAGTGAATATGATGAGGTTATTAATTATGCTATAGATATCGGTGTTAATAATGCCTATATTCAAGAAGGAGATACGGCGGATGAAAGTTTTATACCAAAGTTTGATTTAACTGGTATTTAACTTTTTTTCATATTTATTTTAATTTTTCATAAACTTTAATGGGTGATATTATGTTTAAAATTGGAGATTTGGTAACTAGGAATTCTTATAATAACGATATTGTTTTTAAGGTAGTTGCTGTTGAAGGTGATAATTATTTATTGCAAGGTGTTAATGTTAGATTGTGTGCAGATAGTTATAGTGAAGATTTAAAAAAATATAAGAATGAAGTTAATGATGATGATGAGAAGTTTTTTTTAGATTTTGAGAAGTATGTAACTTTAGATAGGAACGAATATTTTTATTTACCTGGGAAGATTTTACATATTGATGCTGATAAGGATTATTTAGATAGATGTATGAAGTTTTATAAAAAAAATAAAGTTAAGGCTTATGGTATTTATGAAAAGGAAGAAAATGTTTGGGGTAAGATGGGTGAATATTTAGAAACTTATAATCCTGATATTATTGTTATTACGGGACACGATGCTTATTATAGAAAAAGAAGAGATGGTAGTAAATATAAGAATACGGATAATTTTATTAAAGCAGTTAAAGAGGCTAGGAAGATTGAAAAATCACATGAAAAATTAATTATTATTGCTGGAGCTTGCCAAAGTGATTATGAGGAACTTATTAAAGCTGGTGCTAATTTTGCTTCTAGTCCAAAGAGAATTAATATACATGCTTTAGATCCTGCAATTATTGCGGCTTCAGTATCTTTTGCGGATAAGAGAAATGATATCGATTTAATTAAGATACTTAATAATACCAAATATGGTACCGAAGGTATGGGAGGTATTATTACTAAAGGTACGATGTATGTTGGTTTTCCAAGAGAATAGGGGGAAATATGACTATTGAAAAGATTAAAAATAAAATAGATGATAATATTAATAAAAAGGTTGTTATTAAATATAATGGTAGTAGAAATAAAACTGAAGTTTATAATGGTGTGATACTAGAAAGTTATAACTATGTTTTTATTGTGAAACTTGATGGTGAAAAAACAATGAGTTTTAGTTATGTAGATGTACTTACTAAATCAATTGAAGTTAAATTTTTAGCCATTTAAGTGCATAATTAAATTTTTTTGACTATATTTGACAGTTACAAAAAAAAAAGATTGACTTTTATCTTATAAATGAGATACAATGGTGTTAGAAAGGTATTGAAAACTTTCTGGAAGGAGTGAAGCAATATGAAAATTACTTCAGTAACAGTAAAGAAAATTGACAAAGAAAATTCTCGTATGAAAGGTATAGCTTCAGTACTACTTGATGATGCATTTGCAGTACATGATATTAGAATTATCGAAGGTGATAATGGTTTATTTATTGCAATGCCTAGTAGACAAACATCTACTGGTGGGTATAGAGATATAGCTCATCCAATAAATACAGAAACACGTCAAATGTTCGAAAAAGAAATATTGGATGCTTATGAAAAAGCAGAATAAAACTTCTTAGGAAGTTTTTTTGTTTTTTGTGGACTTATGATTAAAAAAATGGTATTATTAATTTAGTAGATTATTTTAAAGATTTTATGAATTTTTAGAGAAGGAGTTTTTTATATGAAGAGTAAAAATGACAATCAAGTGAAAGTTAGTAATGGTGATATCGTTAAAAGAAAATATGTTTTGTATATACTGATTGCGATTCTTATTGTATCATCTTCTATTTTGGTGTTAAGAATTGGTAATGATGTTAAAAACAAAAATGAAGCTAGAAGAAAAGAGAAAGAGGCAATTAAGGAGGAAGCAAAAAAGAGAGAAGAAGAAGCTAAGAAGAAACTTGAGGAAGAGAGAAGAAAGCAGGAAGAATTAAGAGAAGAAGCGAAAAAAGAACAGGAAAAAAAATCATTTAATAATAAATTTTCTTTTAAAGCTGGGACATCTTCTAAGTCTAGTGTTAGTTGGACACTAGATGATGTAATGACTAATAATAAAACTAATAAGGAGCATTTAATTGAAGTTATTTATAAAGATAAGTCGTATGGTACAACATATGATGAAATAATAAAAATTAAGAGTTTGTTAAAAGATTTTGAAGGTTATAATTTAGTTTATTATGAAGTGTCGTTTGAATATAATGATGATGGTTATATATATAAAATGATTATAAAATAGTGAGGGTGAGTTAAATGATATTAAATATATGTTTAGGAATAATAATAGTTTTAACTATTATGATAATTGCTTCATATAATCGCTTTATAAGGACAAATAATACTGTAAAAGAATCTACTTCAGCAATAGATGTTTTGTTAAAGCAGAGATTTGAATTGTTACCTAATATAATTGAATGTGTAAAAGGGTATACAAAACATGAGAGTAAAACTTTAGAGGATTTGATTAAATTAAGGAATAATTATAATAGTGCTGATTTTAGTGTTACCAAAACAGAAGAAATTGAGAAGAAGTTTGCTCCAGTAATGGCTCTTGTTGAAAGTTATCCAGAGTTAAAAGCTAATGAACAATTTTTGGATTTACAGAGGAATTTAGTGGAAATTGAAGATAAAATTAACACGGCAAGGTTAGCTTATAATCACTGCGTAACAAGATTTAATAATTTAGTAGAGTCTGTTCCTTCTAATATTGTTGCTAAAATATTTGGTTTTGAAAAGAAGGAATTATTTAAAATTAAAGAAGAAGAAAAACAAAATGTTAAAGTAAATTTATAACATTTTGTTTTTTTATATAACATGATTTTATGTATTAAAACAGCATAGCAAAGGCAAAAAAAGATAACTTATCTATCAATTAAGTGTAAGTTATCTAATAAGATGCCTGTTCCTTCGGCCACGCATGTTAATGGACTTTCAGCAATAAAGACTGGTACTTTTAATTCTTGAGATAAAAGGTGGGAAAATCCTTCAACTAATGCTCCTCCTCCTGTTAGAACAATGCCTTTATCAATTATATCTGCAGATAATTCAGGCGGTGTTTGTTCAAGGATATTTTTTGCACATTGGATTATTGTGTAAACGCTTTCTCTTAGGGCTTCTTCAACTTCGTCTGATGTTATATTAACTGTATGTGGTAATCCTGTAACTAAATCTCTTCCTCGCACTTCCATTTTTTCAGTTTTGGTGCCAGGAAATACTGTTCCTATTGTTTTTTTTATGTCTTCGGCAGTACGTTCTCCAATTAAAAGTTTATATTTGTCTTTTAGGTATTTAACAATATCATTATCAAAGGCATTTCCTGCAATACGGATAGAAGCACTGTTGACAATTCCTCCTAATGATAGGATAGCTATATCTGTTGTGCCTCCACCAATATCAATTACCATGTTTCCGCTTGGTTTAGAAATATCCATGCCCGCACCAATTGCGGCTACTTTTGGTTCTTCTTCTAAGAAGACTTTTTTAGCTCCAGTTCGTTCGGCAGCTTCTTTAATAGCATTTTTTTCTACTTGTGTAATATTCGACGGACAACATATTAAAATACGTGGTCTTTGGAAAAAGTTTTTGCCATTTACTTTTTTAATAAAGTAATTAAGCATTACTTCGGTAGTTTCAAAATCGGCAATTACTCCATCTTTCATCGGTTTTATTGCCTTTACTTTGCCCGGTGTTCTCCCTAGCATTTCTCTTGCTTCAGTGCCTACTGCAAGTGGCCTTTTAGTTTCTGAATCAATGGCCACGACTGAAGGTTCGTTTAAAACTATGCCTTGACCTTTTATATATATTAAAACATTTGCAGTGCCTAAATCTATTCCTATATCTTTATTAAACATATTTCACCATCCCTTACTTCTTATATTTTACCATATTTTAGCAATTTTTTTTGATTAATTAACTTTATTTGACAGATATTTACGTTTTGTTGACTCTCCTCCACGTAGATGTCTTATATCTGTGTGATATTTTAATATTTTTGCTACTTCTTCATATTTATTTTTATTTAGTTCTATTAATCGATAAGAAACATCTTTGTGTACGGTACTTTTGCTAACATTAAAGTTTTTGGCTGTTTCTCTAATTGTATTTTTTGTTTTAATAATATAATTACTTTCTTCAAGTATTCTATTTTCAATATACTTATTCATATTTTCACCTAGTTTATTATATGAATAAGTTATGAAAAAAGACGTTTTTACCGCCTTATAATTCTTCTATTTTTTTACCATAGTACTCTTCAGGGTTAACAAGCGCCCCTTTGTAATATAGTTCAAAGTGGAGATGATCTTCTAGGTCTTTACTGATATTGTTTTTTCCACTTTTACCGATGATTTGTCCTTGTAATACAGTATCATTTTCTTTGACAATAATTTCATTTAAGCTTTGGTAGATACTTATTAAATCATTTTTATGTCTTATTTCAACGGTTGTTCCTAAGATGTTGTCTTGTTTAACACTGGTTACTGTTCCATCTAAGATAGCTACAACATCAAATGCTACGCTTCCTTTATAGTCAACGCCAGAATTTTGCATATAGGTTCCTTCATAGTAAATTAATGATTTTTCTTGTGTTTCTTCATCAGCATCTTTGCTATAGAAACCTCTAACAACGGTTACATCATCTACTAAATATGGTTTTTTTATTTCTGTGCCTGTGCTTACTACTGGTATATATTGATTGGTATTTAATATTTCTTTGTTAACATATTCTAATTTAGGCTCTTCGGTAACAAATGTTTTGGTACTTACTATTCTTTGAATGAAATAGATACTTGTTACAAAAGCTATAATTGATAAAACATAAATAGTAGGAATTACAAATGGTTTTAGTTTTCTTTTAGTCATTTTTTTCACCTCTAATATAAGTTTTTACAAAAATAGGATTTATATACATTAAAATGAAATTTTTTTTATTTTTGTATCTTTATAATAGTGGCTTAATATTTCTTCATATGTTTTGCCTTGTTTCGCCATACCTAAAGCTCCGTATTGACTCATTCCTACTCCATGGCCGTAGCCTTTCGTTTTAATTATGATATTTGAGCCATTTTGGATGATGACGAAGTCTGTTGATTTTAATGAAAGTTTGTTATATAGTTCACGTGAAGCAAAGTCTTGATTATTAATTTTTAAGTTTAATATTCTATTGGTAGGACTCCTTTTTGTTATTTTTACCGTTAGTTTTTCTTGATAGGGGAGATTAAGTTTTTCATAAAATTCTTGCAGTGATATTTCTTTTGAGGAGTTAAAGGCTGTGGATGTTTCTTCATCCCATGGTGAATTTACGCTTTTTAAATAAGCTGCTTCAAAACCAAAGACATTTTTGCTGTCTTCGGTGTAACCATTGCTGGTAGAAAAGAACATGGCATTGACAATTGAGCCATTGTAATCTAGGTATTCACCAAATGTTTCGTTAACCGCCGTTTTTAGTTTATTTATTTTGGTTACGTAAGTATTTTTCCATACGCTTTTTAGATAATCATTATCTAAGTATACTTGGTTCATGATGGTATCAACAACATCATATTCTTTATCTTTATTGTTTGCTATTTTGTTTAAAGCATAACTTCTTGATGCTACTGCTTGTGCTTTTAAGGCTTCGATTTCAAAACTAATTGGCATTTCTCCTGCAAGAACTCCAACAATGTATTCTTCTAGGGGAATGGTTTCAATAATATTTTTCTTTTCTCTTTTTATTCTTACTACTGTATTACTTGCATATTTCAATTCTATTTCTTTTGGTTCTTTTAAGAGAATGGTGACAATAATAAAAGGAATAACAATTAAAAAAGCAGTAAATATTATTATTTTTTTCATATAACACCTCAGTTCATAATGGTTATAAAATCATAAATAAAATTTACTACTAAATATGATATGGAAAATATCATAAATATATAAAATATTCTTGCTTGCGTTACTCTATTTTTTTTGAATATGCAATTAATATTGATGGCATCCATGGACCAAACGACAAACGGAAAAACAATAAGATAAATGGCTAATTTAAGCATTTTCTATTTCACTTATTTTTTCTATTCTGTTTTTATGCCTTGGTTCGTTTGAAAAGTTAGAACTTAAGAATGTTTGGGCTATTTCTAGTGCTTCCATTGATGGTACTTTAGAAGATAATGTTAGGATGTTAGCATCATTATGAAATCTTGATAGATATGCTTCTTCTTTATTATTTACTTTGGCACTTCTTATATTTTTTATTTTATTTAAGCATATGTCCATGCCTATTCCTGTGCCACATATGGCAATTCCTAAATCAACTTCTTTGTTATTAATAGCATTTCCAAGTTTGCAAGCATAATCTGGATAATCAACTGGGTCATCAGTGTTAGTTCCGTAGTCAATTATATTATATCCTTCTTTTTTTAAAAAATTTGTCAAACTTTGTTTTAGTATTAAACCACGATGGTCGTTGGTAATTCCTATTTTCATGTGATAAAACTCCTTTCATTAGGGTATCTATATATTTATTATATCACCAAAAGAGAAAATATCTTTAAAAAGTATTAAATTTTATGGTTATTTGACATGTTTTTATTTAATCTTAGCACTAAAAAGCAAGTAGCAAAGGCATAAAAAAAGAACTATTGTAGTCCATATTTTTTATTAAACTTTTCAACTCTACCTTTTTTAGAAGTTGTTGCTTGTTTTTTTGTATAGAATGGATGACATGCTGAGCAAGTTTCTATTTGGTAAGTATCACCTTTAATTGTTGAATTTGCTTCAATTACATTTCCACAAGCACATACGAATTTCGTTAAAGTTTCTTCTTTATGAATACCTTTTTTCATGTTTACTCTCCTTCCGCCATGACTAAATTAGTCATAGTAACTTGAACTAGGTAGTATTATATCAGTTTTTTTAAAATTTTTCAACAATTTTTTCATATATTTTGTAATATCCTTGTAAATTTGGGTTAAAACTGTTAGGATTTTCAAAATATGTGGTGTTTTTATAGAATATTGACTGGGTATCGATGTAGGTTATTTTATGTTTTTTGCATATTTCTTTTAGTTTTATGTTGGCATAGTTGAATAGGTCTTGGTTAGTATTTTTTGTGTTGTAATATCCTAGCATATAGATTCTTTTGTTGTTATTTTTTCTTATTAATGTAAAAAGGTGTTCTGTATCTTCTAGCATTTTATCAATATAGGTATAGATATTTGTATCGTTTGTATTTATTTTATAATATAATTCTTGCATACCAACAGACATAGTTATAATATCCGCGGAATGTATAGCTTGGTTAATGGTTTGATTATTTGATTCATAGTTGATATTTATCATGTTGATTAAGTCTGTAATACGGTAGTCTGCGCTTGTGAAGTTATCATTGTAGGAATTTAGTTTGTTATTTTTTTTGAGGTAATCGACGATGTAATTGCTATAACCATAACCATTGGCAAAGTAGGGTGTTACTCCTTTAGATAGGGAATCACCTAGAGTTAGATAATTAAGATTGTTGTTGTTTGTCAAACTGTAGATTAGATAACAAGATAAAAAAAGAATAATTGTAAATATAATTTTTTTCATAGTATCACTACTAAAGTATATTTAAATTATTTCTATTTTAGCACCAACATTGGATAATTTTTGGATAATATTGTCATATCCTCTTAGGATGTGTTTGATGTTATCTATTATAGTTGTCCCATCAGCAATTAATCCTAATATTATTAAGGATGCTCCACCTCTTAGGTCTGTTGCAGTTACATTAGTACCTGTTAGGGGAGTTATTCCTTTGATAAAGGCTATTTTGTTGTCAATTACTTTGATGTCGGCACCCATTTTGTTTGTATCTGGAATATTTTGGAATCTGTTTTCATAAATGGTTTCTTCAACGATGCTCATACCTTCACACTGGGTTAGAAAGGCAATTAGTGGTTGTTGTAAATCTGTTGGAAATCCGGGATAACCCATAGTTTTAATGCTAATAGCATGGTATGAACTTTTTTCTTTTATTTTTATATAATCAAAGCCTATTTCCATGTTAACTCCTGCTTCTTTTAATTTGGATATTAGTGATTCTAAATGGCTTGGAATAATATTATTAATAGTTAGGTTTTCTCCAAGTAATGAGGCAATGATTAGATATGTTCCTGCTTCAATACGATCTGGTATTACTTCATGAAAACATTTGTGTAAATATGTTACTCCTTCTATTTTTATGACATTGGTTCCTGCACCTTTGATTTTGGCTCCCATATTATTTAGGAATGTTGCAACATTTACTATTTCTGGTTCTTTAGCAGCATTTTCGATAATGGTTGTACCTTCAGCTTTAACCGCGGCGAGCATGATGTTAATTGTAGCTCCAACACTAGGCATATCTAAATAAATTTTTGCTCCAGTTAATTTTGAGGCTGTGATGGTGTATTTGTTACTTTTTTCTACTACTTCTGCCCCGAGTAAACGGTAGCCTTTTAGGGTTTGGTCAATTGGTCTTGCTCCAATATTGCAACCTCCAGGAAAATACATTTCTACTTTTTTATATTTTCCTAAAAGAGCAGACATGAAGTAGTATGATGCTCTTAGTTTGTTTGAAATATTTTCTGGTATTTCTTTGTTTTTTATTTCTTTAGGGTTTATGGTAATTGTGCCATTTGTCGTTTTAACTTGTGCTCCTAGGTAAAATAATATTTCTTCTAGGGATTCAACATCCGCGATATTAGGGATATTGCTAATTGAGACAATTTCATCACATAGGATAGCCGCAGGGATTAAAGCTACCGCACTATTCTTAGCTCCACTGACGGTTATTTGTCCAGTTAGTTTGTGTTTACCTTCTATTTTTATTTTAGGCATATTTCCTCCTACTGTATTATATGTTTTTAAATAATTTTGTTTTTTCTTTAACAACCTTTTTAATGGCTTTTTCTCCACTCGTGATAACTTTTCTTGGGTCATAGGCTGTTTCATTTTCTTTTAGGAATTTTCTTACTTCGCTTGCCCAGGCTATTTGTAGTTCGGTGTTAATGTTGATTTTGTTAATGCCATTTCTTATTGCTTCTTGAATAAGATTATCAGGAATGCCCGTTCCACCATGTAAGACAAGAGGAATAGAAACATTTTCGCTTATTTTTTTCATGGTTATAAAATCAAGGTTTGGTTTCCCTTTATATAGTCCATGGACACTTCCTAAAGCTGGGGCTATAGAATCAATATGAGTGCTATTTACTAGAGTAATGACATCTTCTAATTTGGCATTATAATTTTTGCCTTCCATGTCATCTTCGCTTCCACCTATTTGTCCTATTTCGGCTTCTACTGTTACATTTTTTGAATGTGCATATTCAACTACTCTTTTTGTTATATTTATATTTTCTAGAAGAGGGTAGTGAGAGGCATCGATCATAACAGAGGTAAAGCCTGCATCAATACATTTTTGGCATATTTCAAATGAAGAACCATGGTCTAAATGGAGAACAACATCAATTTGAATGTTTAAGTCTTTGATTAATGATTTTACAAGGTTAGTTACGACGTTTACGCCTCCCATGTATTTTATGGCTCCTTCACTTACACCAAGGATAACATCGCTGTTTAATTCTTGCATTTCTTCAAGGATATATCTCGTCCACTCTAGGTTGTTTATATTAAAATGTGGAACAGCATAATTACCTTGTTTTGCTTTTTCTAATATTTCTTTACTGTTTACTAACATATTTATCACCCATTATAATAGTAAAATAAATTTTGATTTTAGTCAAATAAAAAGGACATATACTTGACAGTATACATCTTTTGTCCCTTTTTTCTTTTTGTTCTATATTATTAGATAGTTAATTTTCTTGTATATGCTTTTGAACTTGTACTACAGTTGGTGTTTTCTTCAATATTACTGAATTGTTCATCTAATTTTGCTTGTTCTTTTTCAGTTAATCTATATAATGAGTTTGCTCTTTCAAGATCTGACATGATTAGATTAACTGCATTTTCCATTGAGTATTCAATATCTAACATTAGGTATTTGCTATGTTCATAGTTTTCTGGATTTGTGTTAGCTGGTGCTCCTTTAGATGCGTTGTAATTTAATATCGAATTATCTATTTCTCCTAATGTATTTGTATACTCAACAACTGTATCTTCAGGTAATAATTGAACGGCAACTTGAGCAACATCTAATAAGATAAATTGTACTTGGTTTGATACTGATGTCGTTCCTAAAGAGGCTACTTCTAATTCTCTTACTTCATTGATAGTTAAATTCATTTTGTTAGCAAGTTCTTCGTAACTTGGTATTTTATTTAATTCTTTGATTAGTCCTTGTCTTACTTTTAAGTAGTTCTTTACATTGTCTTTTTGGACTGGATTATTTGGATAAACAATTGTCTCGGCAATTGATCTTACAAAATCATAAGATTCTCCCAATGCTTCTTCTTTATCTTTTTCATATGATGCAGATACAACACTTTGTATTCTATCAGCAAAGTAACTATATACTATTCTATCTTTGTCATCCATGATATATTTAGCATAGATACTTGTTCCATTTGATGGATTGCTTCCTTTAATTTTGTGATTAAATGATAAATAATTTACTGATGGAATAGTTAACTCTTGTAGTATTGTTTCATAATCTTCAGCAAAATCCAACCAATAATCGTGGCTATATACATCTATTTGCTCTAGTGTTAAACCATTGATAAAGCCTAATTGAATTAATACTTCATCGTCATTTAATACAATTCCTGTTGCTAATTCAATATCATTTTTAAAGTTTTCAAGGTTGTTTTTGATAAATTCTAGTTTCTCTGCTGGAAGAAATGTATTTAACTTATCTTCAACTATAGGTGCAAATGAAGGTGCTGGAGTATTTTCAATTTCATAATTTATTTTGTTTTCATTTGCAACAAGTGCATTCTCATCAATAGAGGTTTCTATATTTGACTTTTCTGTTCTTGTCCCTTTAATATCATTTAATATTGATTTTGCCAAAGAAACAATACCATAACCCGCTAAAGTAACTGCAACAGTTCCCGCTAAAGCGAGAGAAGTTATTTTTACAAAATTGTTTTTTCTTTGTATTGTATAACATACTTCTGCTCTTTGGTCTCTTGGTTTTTTTCTTTCACTTATTTCTATATTTCTTAGAATATCATCTAAGTCTTCAGGATCTATATATTTTGTTGTTGAATTGATTGGTGTTTTTGATTTTTCGTTAGCAAAAACTCCAATTCTTAATTCATTTTCCTTATCATAATAAGGTCTTATAATTTTTCCATTTTTCATAATTTTCCCCCTCTTTCAAAAAGATGTTTCATATTTTAGCACGTATGTTTGTATTTGTCAAGTGTTTTTTGTATTTTTTTAAAATAAATAGGATAAACCTAGGATTATTAGAACTATTCCACCACATATTGTGGATATTTTTCCGTATTTTTGACTTAGTTTATCGCCTATATTTAGTCCAAAGTAAGTAAATAAACAACTTGTAAGGCAAAATGTGGTACTTACTGTTAAGTAATTGTTATTGATGATATTTAATCCTATTCCAGTGGTAAAACTATCAATACTAACACTTAGGCCAAAAATAAGGAAACTTACGATGTTTTCTAATGGTACTACTTCTTTTTCTTTGATGTTGGATAGAATTAGTTCTAGTCCAATGATAATAAATATAATTGATACTAAGTATTTTAGGTTTAAAACTAGGTATTTAGCTATGAATAAGCCTATTGATAATCCTAGCAAGGGCATTAAAAAGTGATAAATACCGACGATAATGGATAGGATAATTTTATTTTTTTTATCAATGTTTAATGTGCCATATACAAGTGATAAGGAAAAGGCATCCATGCTTAAGCTTATGGCAATGATAAGTGTAGTAAGAAATGTGTTCATGTAAGAGAACCTCCTAATTAAATTTTATTTAGGAGGTTTTACTTTATTCAAAATATTTTATTTAGAAGTTCTTTTACTAAAAATTTGTATTCTACCTCATCTTGATTTTCGTTATCTAATAGGCATAGTGGGGGAAACAAAACACACCACCAATTGTCTCCTTTACCATCACCAAGTGTTATTACTAAAGATTCATAATAACCGTCATTATATGTAATACCTTTATATTGTTTCTTAGGAAAATAATTTTGTCCATATTTAATGATATAATCAATGTTATAATTTTTATCTTTTATTGTTTTATCTATTTCTTTTTTTAAATTATCTAAATTATTTTGAATGGTATTTCTTGCATCGTTGATATTATTTAAGTCAATTAGGTTATTTGCTATGTAGCTTTCAATAGTATTTTTTATTACTTGTTTTTGGGTTTGGTCTTCAATTGTGTTACTGTTTGATATTACTCTTAATCTTATTGCTGTATCAGGGATAACGATATTATCTTTATTATTTGTGCTATCATATGCGATAAATGTTATAGTTATTGCTATAATTATTAGTATTTTTTTAATAATTATCACCCTTTCTAATAGTGTTATGGGGGATAATGATTTTTTTTATTCAGTTTTATAGATAAAAACGTAGCGATCTTTGTTACTATAGTCTTTTTCGATGGATACTGTAGGGGTATCTAAATATTTATAGGCAATAGCTTTTATTTGCTTGCCTTGATTCATGCCTATTTCAAAGGCTATTAGGTATTTAGATTTTTGTTTCATATTTTTTAGTATTTGTTCATAGAAGTATAGTCCATCTTTTTTAGCATATAAAGCCATGTGTGGTTCATTATTCCTTACTATGTCCATAATTTTTTCATCATTTGCAATGTAAGGTGGGTTACTAATAATAATATCATAATATGAAGGTAATGGTTTTGTGATGTCGTGCTTTATAATATTTATTAGAGTGTTGTTTGTTTTTGCATTTTCTATGGCTACACTTATAGCTTTTGCTGATAGTTCGTAGGCGTCTATTTTGATAGTAGGGAAAAATTTTTTTAGGGTGATAGCTATACAACCTGAGCCTGTTCCTAAATCGGCTATGGTTAAATTGTTTTGATTAGGATAGAGTTTTTTTATGTAATTGATAGTCTTTTCTACTAATAATTCTGTTTCAAAACGCGGTATTAAGACATTTTTATTTACTTTGATGATGTTGCCATAGAAGTTAACATTGCCAATTATGTATTGAATAGGTTTTCCTTTTATTAATTGATTAATACCTTGATTATAGGTTTTCTCATTGTAAATATTTTCTTCTTGTAAGTAGTTATAGTAATAATCGGCTAAAGATTCTTCGATGTTGTGTTCTTTTAGAATTTGTTTGGCTTTAGTTATGGTATTATTTGTCATTTCCTTCTAAGGCTCTTTTCTGATTTTCGTTTATTAAGGCATCAATTATGATTCCTAATTCACCATCCATGATGCGATCTAGATTCATTGATGTAAATCCAATTCGATGGTCGGTTACTCTATTTTGAGGGTAATTATAGGTTCTTATTTTTTCTGAGCGATCGCCAGTTCCTATTTTAATTCTTCTTTCAGCACTTTCTTTTTCTTCGTTTTCTTTTAATTTCAAGTCATATAATCTTGTTTTTAAGATTTTCATGGCTTTTTCTTTGTTTTTGATTTGGCTTCTTTCTGTTTGGGAATAAACAATGATACCTGTTGGGATATGGGTTAATCTTACTGCTGAGTCAGTTGTGTTTACGCCTTGTCCTCCACAGCCACTTGAACGGGTGATATCTACTCGTACTTCTGATTCATCTAATTCAAAATCAAATTCTTCAGCTTCTGGCATGACTAAAACGGTTGCTGTTGAAGTATGAACACGGCCTTGAGATTCGGTTTCTGGTACTCTTTGAACACGATGCGAACCACTTTCAAACTTTAATTTAGAATATGCTCCTTCTCCTTTAATCATAAATTCTATTTGGGCATATCCTCCAGCCGAACCTTCAACACTGTTTAAGATTTCACTTTTCCAACCATAGTTGGCTATATATTTTTGGTACATGTCATATAAATCGCCTGCGAAAATGTTGGCTTCATCTCCTCCTGCGGCTCCACGAATTTCTATGATAACATTCTTTTCATCATTAGGATCGTGTGGTAGTAATAAGATTTCTAATTCTTTTTCAGTTTTGTTTTTTTCTTCTTCTAATCTAATTAATTCTTCTTTAGCAAACTCTCCTAATTCTTTATCGTGGATTAGTTCTTTACTTTCTTTGATATCATTTAATATTTTTTTATATTTGAGATATAGTTCTACTGTTTCTTTTAATCTTACTTGTTCTTTTGATAATTCGGTCATTTTTTTAATATCTTTTAATACTTCTTCGCTTGATAGTAGGGAAGTTGTTTCGTCATATCTTTCTTTGATTTTTTCTAATCTTTCAATCATGAGTAATTCTCCTTTTCTATTAGAATTATATTATATAATTAACTTTTATGCAAATAAAAATATGTTTTTAGGACATATTTTTATTTTTTATTCGATTTCGTCTTCATCTATGATAGATAAATCAGTTAATTCATCATCTTCGTAGTCATCATCTGTGGCATCGTAGTCGTCAATATCAATGTCATCATCTTCTTCAGGTTCAATATCATCTTCATCACTGGTTTCTGGTTCGATTTCGTCTTCTTCCTCTTCTTCTAAGTCTATTTTAACGGCATGATTAGATTTTAAATCCCACTTGCCATCTGTTAGTAAGATAAATTCTTTTGATGTTGTTAATGATTGAAAGAAATCTGCAATTTTTTCTTCATATTCATTTTCGCTTAGTTCTAATAAATCACATACTTCTTTGAACAATTCTTTTGTTGTTAATGTTTTTTTAGTTTCCTCTAAATACATTTTTGCTATTTGTGTGTATGAGAGTAACTCCAATTCTTCTTTAGGCATTTTTTTTATACTCATTTTTTTCCTCCTACATTTCCTCTCTTGGTATTATACCTATTAAATTTAAACTATTATTGATAACAATTTGTATAGCTTTTAGTAAATTAGTTCTTTCACTAGTATACTGAATGTCCTCAGTTATAATTTTTTCTTGATTATAGTATGTGTGGAATAATGAGGCTAATTCGTAAACGTAGCTTGCTATAATATGTGGTGCTTTTTTGCTCGCTGAGGTTTCAACAATGTCTTTAAATTCATTTAGTTTATTCAAAATATTATATGTATATTGACTTTTTAATGTTTGATATTTGTCAATGTTGGTAGCAAAATTTTTGGAATTCTTTAAAATAGAGCATATTCTTGCATTGGCATATTCAATATAGTATACAGGATTTTCACTGTTTTGTTTTAAGGCTAAGTCAATATTGAAGTCTAATTGGGTGTCAAGGCTTTTTGATGAAAATAGATATCTTGTAGCATTTACGCCAACTTCTTCGATTATTTCACTTAGAGTTACAGTTTTACCTGTTCTTTTACTTAATTTTAATTCTTCGTTATCTTTCATTAGTCTTACCATTTGTAATATTTTGATATCTAGGATACTGCTATCTTTGCCCATCATTTCTAATGAGGCCTTTAATCTGTCTATATAGCCATGGTGATCTGCTCCAAGGACATCAATTAATTCATCAAAGCCTCTTTCTATTTTATCACAGTGATAAGCTATATCAGGTAATAAGTAAGTATAGTTACCATCGCTTTTGATTAGAACACGATTTTTTTCATCACCATAGTCTTTTGTTTTTAACCATAGAGCTCCATCTTCAATATAGCAGTGGTTGTCATTTTTTAGTTTGGTAATTACTTTTTCTACTAAACCACGGTCATATAATGATTGTTCACTAGAGAATACATCAAAGTTAACACGATAGATGTCTAAGTCTTTTTTTATTTTTTCTAATAGGATGTTTAGTCCATATTTTTTAAAGAATGGGATGTCTTCATTTAATTTAGTATCTTGATATTCTTCTTTAATTTTTTTGGCGATGTCAATTATTTCTTGTCCATGATACCCATCTTCTGGTAATGTGGATTCGATATTGTATAAGTTTTGGTATCTTACTTTAATGGAAATTCCAAGATTATTCATTTGATTACCTGCATCGTTGATATAATATTCTTTAGTTACATCGTATCCCGCAAAGGTCATGATTCTTGCTAAGTTATCTCCGTAGGTTGCTCCACGGCCATGTCCTAAGTGTAAGTTTCCTGTTGGATTTGCACTTACAAACTCAATATTTACTTTTTTTCCTTGCCCTAGATCACTTTTACCATAGTTAGTGTTTTCTTTAATTATGGTATTAATGCTTTCTAGTAAGTATTGCTCACTTATAAAGATATTAATAAATCCTGGCGGTAATACTTCAATTTTAGATATTATTTCACTTTGAATTTTATTTTTAATTTTATTTGCTATGTTTATTGGATTATCTTTTAAAGATTTAGCTAAAGATAAAGCAATATTAGTCGAATAATCTCCATGATTTTTATCCTTTGGTATGCTTACTTCAATTTCTTGCTCATAGTCAATTTGTAATTCAATTAATGTTTTTTTTAGTATTTCTTGTATTTCTTTTTTTATACTCATAATATATCCTCCAATTCTATTTTATATTCAAATATGTTATTACTTTCTAAGATTTCATATTTGATATATATTTTATCTTCTTTAATATCTAATTCTCTTGTTTTGATATTTAGTTCTAAATTTAAACCTGATTCTTTTAGTAAATAATTACTCTTATGAGTTTTGTCTTTTTGGAACTGCATAGCGTGAGTAAATTTAGAATTATCTCTAATAACGATTATCTCATTATTTTTGATACGTATTTCATATGATGTATCATTGTCTTGATATTTTATTTTGTTTTGGTTAACAATGCAGTTAGAATTATGGTTAGTAATTTCATTAGTTGTTAAATTCTTTAATTCACTTTTAATTTTTCTTCGCACAATATCACCTGATTTTTTCGTTTCTCATTATATCATAACATTTAAAAAAATAAAACTTATATTTTATTTTTTTTAGTAAATATTATTATTAGGTTAGAAAAATCGTTTATTTTAAAGGAATTCAGGTGATTAAAATGTTTAAGAAAATTTTTAAATATATTAAATTTTCTGTTATTTTGGTTGTTTTTGGGATAATTGCTTTTTTTAGTTTATATATTTATGCTTTGGTTACACCTAAACCTGACATTAATAAGGCTAGAAGTTATTATTTATATGATAAGGATAGTAATCTTGTTTTTAATAATAATGATGAATGGATAAGTTTAGATAATATTAGTGACTATTTAATTGATGCGACAATTTATACTGAGGATAAGAAGTTTTATAAGCATAGTGGTTTTGATTTTTTGAGAATTATTAAGGCTGTTTATGTTAATTTGTTATCTGGTAGTAAGAAGGAAGGTGCATCTACGATTACCCAGCAATATGCTAGGAATTTGTTTTTGAATTTTGATAAGACTTGGAAAAGAAAATTTGATGAGGCTAAGCTTGCTTTGGAATTGGAATGCCACTACAAAAAGGAGGAGATTTTGGAAGGGTATTTGAATACTATTAATTATGGTGGAGTTTTTGGAATTGAGAATGCTTCTAAGTACTATTTTGGTAAAAGTGCTAGTGAACTTAATTTAGCGGAGGCTTCGATGTTAGCAGGTATTCCTAAATCTCCTAGTACTTATTCTCCTTTGATAAATCCTTTGAAAGCTAAGAAGAGGCAAGGTTTAATTCTTTCGATTTTACTTAAAAATAAGGTTATTAGTGAGAATGATTATAATGCGGCTTTAAATTATGAACTCGTTTTTAAGAGTTTTGAGGATGAAGATGGTTTAAATGCTGTGATGTATTATCAGGATGCGGTTATTAATGAACTTAAGAAGATAGAGTCAATTCCTAATTCTTTACTTGAAACTGGTGGTTTAAAGATTTATACTACTTTGGATAAGGATGCTCAAAAATACTTGGAGAATGCTACAAATAAGTATATTAATAAGGATAGTGAGTTGCAATCTTCTTCTATTATGATGGATCCTAATACGGGTGAAGTTTTGGCTTTAATGGGTGGAGTTGATTATAATAAGAGTCAATTTAATCGCGCTACGTCGGCAGTTAGGCAAGTAGGTTCTACGATGAAACCATTTTTATATTATGCGGCTTTGGAGAACGGTTTTACTGCTTCTAGTGCTTTTATAAGTGAAAGAACGACTTTTACTTTTTCAGGTAACAAGACTTATTCACCAAAAAATTATAATGATAGATATCCTAATAAGCAAATATCTTTAGGTGCTGCGATTTCTTATTCCGACAATGTTTATGCTGTTAAAACACATTTGTTTTTGGGGGAAGATGTGCTTGTGGATATGGCTAAAAGGGTTGGAATAAGTGGTAATTTAGAAGCTATTCCTTCTTTGGCTCTTGGTAGTGAAGAGATTAGTATGATAGATATGGTTGGTGGATATGCTTGTTTTGCTAATGAGGGTTACAAGGTTAAGCCACATTTTATTAGGAAGGTGTTGGATAGTAAGGGTAATGTTATTTATGAGTATAATAATGTTAAAGAGGGTGTTCTTAATAGGAGTATTGTATTTATTTTAAATGAGTTAATGACTTCAACTTATGATACGGCTTTTATTGATTATAATTATCCTACAATTATTAGTTTACTTCCTGATATGACCCACAAATACGCGGTTAAAACGGGGACAACGGATACTGATGTGTGGATAATTGGTTATAATAAGAATGTTGTTTTGGGGGTATGGAATGGTTTTGATGATAATCGAGTAATGTCTAAAGAAGATTCTGGTAAGCATAAGAAGATATGGGTTGAGGCAATAGAAAATTATTTAAAAGATACGGATAAAAATACGGAATGGTATGATATTCCTAGTAATGTTGTGGGAGTTTTAGTTAATCCAATTACTGGTGAGCCTGTAAATGAGGCTAGTAAGAATAGTAAGATATTTTATTTTATTAAAGGAACTGAACCATATTACAATAATGTTGATTTAGATACGGTTTTCAAACAGGAAAATAATTAGGAGAATTAGTTGACTTATTCATTATTTCTGTTATCATTTTTTTGTTGATGGTATTAATGATTATACTGATATTTTACTTGGAGTTAGAGATGATGCGAAGAATAGGTCAAGGTACAAAAGCACTTATTATAAAGGGGATATCCGCCTAGTAATGAAGGAGTTTGTACTGATTTAGTCTTGAGTGCGTTAGATGAGGCTGGTTATAAGTTGAAGGATTTTGTGGATGAGGATATTAAGAATAATGTTAGTGCATATCCTAGGATTAATGGAAACCCTGATTCTAATATTGATTTTAGAAAGTTGCCTGAGATTTTTTTATTAGATTAAACAAAAACTGAATGAAGTTAAAATTCATTCAGTTATTTTATTAGTTATTTTTTTTGAATTTTTATTATAAATTGATATTCGTTAGGTAAATCTAATTCGTCTACATCAACAATGTAACCTGATGCTTCTAAGTTATCTATTAGTTGTCTACTCATATTTAAGGCATTCCTTAAATAGTATGGAGAATATTCTTGTTTTGCTTGTGGTTGTTCTTCAAACGAAGGTGCCCCCTCTGTATTAAATTCTGGCAAGAATGGTTCTTCAATTTTTGATGGTTGAATGTTTGGTTGTGTTTCAATTGGAGAAGATGCAAAGGTTGGATTATTGTTTTGTAGCGAAGGTTGAGTTGATGCTGTGATGCTTTCTTGAGTTGCAACTGGTTGAATATTATTTACTGTTTCTTCTTGGGGTACGAACTGAGGTGTTATATTGTTTGAAATATTCTCTGGAGTTTGTTCAATTTTTTGGTTAGGTTCTAAATTAATGTTTGAAATTGTTGGTTCTATTTTTGGTGTTTGAACACTTGGAATGTCATTTGTAGTTGGAGTTTGAATTGTATTTAAGTTAGGTAATGGCATCGTATTTTCAATAGATGATGTAGGCATTGGGGTAATATTTGATGCCATGGTTTCTGGAGTTGGCATTTCCCAAGTATTTATTGGATTATTTAAGTTTAGTTCTTGGTAAGATTCTGTAGGAGTTGCAATATTAACTTCTGGATGTGGTGTTTCTTTAGCCCCTTGTATATTTATTTGTTCAGGTTGATTTTGAAAATTATTTGGTACTGCAGGTTGTGGTGTTGGTTCTACTAGAGTTGAATTTAATTCCGGCATATTAAATATAGGGGTAGGATTTATAGTTTGTGATGTTACTTCAGGGGTTTGTTCATTATTTACAGTATCAGGCATGTTTATTCTTTCTATATTAATTGGTTGTGGAGTTTGTGGTTGCATAGGTAAAGGCATTTCGACATTTTTTGCAGGTTCCATAAAGTTAGAGCCTGTGTTCATGTTTGTGCTTTCATCTTCTAGTGATGTGAAAAATTTGCCTGCGAATGAAAATTTCGGTTTTTCAACAGGTTGTTCTTGTTTTGGCATACTTTCATCTACTTTTAATAAATTGTTGATATCTGCAGTTTGCTCTTGATGATTTATATCTTGGGCTGATGCTTTAATTGCATCAATGTTAATCATTTGTGTTTTATCCATTTTATCCTCCACTATTTCTGGTTCAACATCATCGAACGTATTTGATTTTTTATTTACTATATCAAGTCCTGATAGAACTTTTTGCATATTAGGATTAATATCCATTTCCTCTACTTGTTCTTTGTTTTCTTTAATTATATCTTGGACTTGTTTAACTGTTAATCTTTCTTTTTTGATTCTTTCTAGCATTGCATTTTCTTCCTGTTCATTTTCTAATTGAAGTAATGCTTTAGCATGTCCTTCGCTAATTTCATTATTTTGTAAAGCTTCTTGGACATTTTTACTTAATTTTAATAGTTTCATTTTGTTATTTATTTCTTTTTCTTCTTTAGACATTAAATTGGCTATTTCTTTAGTGTTACTATTTCCCGCTAGATTTTGATAAGCTTTGGCTTCTTCAATTGGAGTAAGACTTTGTCTTTGAAGATTTTCAACGATGGCTAGTTCGGCACTTGCTTGGTCATTTATTTCCATAATAATAGCTGGTACTTGGGTTAAACCTACTAAAGAGGCGGCTTTTAATCTTCGTTCACCTGCGATTACTTCATAACCATTAGGTATTTTTCTTAGAATAAGGGGTTCTATTATCCCATATTTTTTTATAGAGTTTGCCAATTCTTGTAGTGCTTTCTCATCAAATTTAATACGTGGTTGAAAACGGTTAGGTTTTATTTCAGTAATGTTTATTTGTTTTATTTCATTACTTTGTTGCATAAAAAATCCCTCCTTATTCTTTTTTCTTACCCTTATGATATAATAATACACTAAGAAAAGGAAAAATTCAATCATTTTTTGTCGAAATAATATAAAAAAAATTAGAATTTTATGTTAATCTAATTTTTTTTATTTATAGTGGATTTTTTTTTATTTGACTATAGTTTCTAGGATATATATTTTTAGTTGGTTCTAATTTAATTATGTCTAAGAGGGTTCTCTCACTTTCTTCAATAGGTAGTTTAAATTTTTCTATTTTTATTATTTTTGATTTCAATTTACTTAATGATGTTTCTATATTATTCAATTCTTTATCAATATTAGATTTCATAGGAATGAAGTGGCCATTTACTTTTAGTAAGGGAATAGAGTATTCTATAAGTTCTTTTAAATTGGCTACTGCTCTTGATGTTACTATATCATAGGTTTCTCTCACTTTTTTACCATAATCTTCAGCTCTTTCATTTATAATGGTAATATCTTTTAATTCTAAGGTGTCAATTACTAGTTTTAAGAAGTTACATCTTTTGTTTAGTGGTTCTATTAAAGTTACTTTTAAATTAGGGAATACTATCTTTAAAACAATTCCTGGGAATCCTGCACCTGTTCCTATATCACATAAGGTTTGATTGTCTAATTTTATTATTTTATTTAAGGTTAATGAATCATAGAAATGTTTTAGGTATACTAGATTGTATTCGGTAATACCAGTTAAATTAATTTTTTGATTTTCTGTAATAAGAAGGTTATAGTACATATCTAATTGGTTTATTTGGTTTTCTTTTATGTTTATGTCTATTTTTTTTAAGTAATTAATAAATTGTTCTTTATTCATTATATTTTTTCTTTAAATAAACCATTAGAATAGATATGTCAGCAGGGTTTACGCCACTTATTCTTAGTGCCATGCCTATTGAAGTTGGGGCATATTTGATTAGTTTTTGTCTTGCTTCCGTGGCTAAATTAGGTACTTTGTTGTAGTCTATGTCTGAGGGTATTTGTTTTTCTTCGTATTTAAGCATTTTTTCGGCTTCTTTCTCTGTTTTTCTTATATAACCTTCATATTTTATTTGTATTTCTACTTGTTCTATAACATATTTATCATAATTTAGTTTGATATTATATTTATCTATCAAGTTATTTATATTTATTTCAGGATTTTTAAGGGCATTATAAATGGTATCACTTTTGTTTTCTAGTTTTATTTTAGTTTCTTTAAAGTAGTTTAGGAGTTTTTGAATATTCTGTTTTTTTTCTTTGAATTTTTGATATGTTTCTTCATCAATTAGTCCTACTTGGTAACCATATTCTCTTAGTCTTAAGTCAGCATTGTCATGTCTTAATAGGAGGCGATATTCGGCACGTGATGTTAGTAGGCGATATGGCTCGTTTGTTCCTTTGGTAATTAAATCATCAATTAATACTCCTATATAGGCTTCGTTTCTTTTTAATATTAATGGTTCTTTATTTTCTAGTTTTAGACTAGCGTTGATACCTGCGATTAACCCTTGACATGCGGCCTCTTCATAGCCTGATGTGCCATTTATTTGACCAGCGGTAAATAAATTAGTTATAACTTTGGTTTCAAGGCTTTGTTTTAGTTGGGTAGGGTAGATGGCATCATACTCTATGGCATATGCATATTTTAGTATTTTAGCATTTTCTAATCCTTCTAGGCTATGTACCATTTCTTCTTGGACAGAGGTAGGCATACTCGTAGAAAAACCTTGAATGTAGATGTCATCATAGTAAAGGCTTTCAGGTTCTAAGAATAGTTGATGTCTTTCTTTGTCTTTGAATTTTACTAATTTATCTTCTATTGATGGGCAATATCTTGGTCCTACGGCATCTTTAATATATCCTCCGTACATGGCTGATTTGTCTAAGTTAGATTGAATTATGGCATGGGTTTTTTCATTGGTATAAATAAGATGACATGGTATTTGGTTTTTGACATCGTATTTAGGATTTCCATTTATTTCAAAGGTATATGGTTCTTGATCGCCATCTTCTACTTTAGTTTTGGTAAAGTCAATGGTTGATTTTTCGATCCTAGGAGGTGTTCCTGTTTTTAATCTTAGAATTTCAAAACCATATTTTTTTAAATTATCACTTAGATGGTTAGAAGGTTTTTCTCCATGTGGTCCTTCTCTTTTTCTGGTGCTTCCAATTAGAATATCAGCTTTTAAATAAGTCCCAGTTGTTAAAATAACAATAGTTGATGTTATTTTTGTTTTATCTTCTAAGATTACTCCTTTTACTTGTTTGTTTTCTATGATTAAGTCTTCAACGATTGCTTCTTTGATGGTTATGTTTTGGGTATTATTTAGTGTTTTTAGCATTTCTTTAGGATATATTATTTTATCTATTTGAGATCTTAGGCTTCTAACCGCTGGACCTTTGGATGAATTTAACATTTTCATTTGTAATATTGCTTTGTCAGCATTTTTACCCATTTCGCCCCCTAGAGCATCGATTTCTCTTACCACGATACCTTTGGCGGAACCGCCAATTGATGGGTTACATGGCATGGTGGCTATATTATCAATTCGTCCTGTTATTAATAGGGTTTTGTGTCCTTTTCTTGCTGAAGCTAAAGCGGCTTCACAACCAGCATGTCCTCCTCCTACTACGATTATTTCATATTCCATTGGTGCACCTCCTTAAAATTTCTTATATATTATATACTATTTTAAGAAGTTTTTCAATGAAATTATATGCTATGTTTCTATTATTCTTTTTACTCTTTCTATTGATACTTTGTAATTACGATATTCGATGTTGGTTGTACCTATTGTTTCAAAATTAGTTATTATTTTACTATAATAAGTGTAAATTAAGACAATAGCACTTATATCTATTAGATTTTGCTTGGTTAAGGTTATAGCATAGAAGATAATACCATATCTACTTAAATCAATGATAAATAATACTAGATAAATAATACCTTGCGACATGACGTTAAATTTGTAATTACTTTCTAGGTATTTTGTCGTGGTAATATTATTTATTTCACTGATGGCGTTTATTTCTTTGTTACGTATTTGTTCTTGCATTTCTAAATCTTGGATTATTTTTTCGTCTAAAAGTTTTTTTTTGTTTTTGTTATATTCTTGTAGTTCTTTACCAGCATATATTTGAAATACTAACATTAAAACAATTATGATAAAGGCAAAAATAAATATTTTATAATTTACTAAATAAAATGAAATTAAAATAACAATAAATTCTACTAATTGTAGAAGTCTTGTTACAAGATTACCTAGGAATGTACATATGATGTCGGTATCATTATAAGCGATGTTGGCAAACTTTCCCGAATTTATTTCAGTTATTTTTTTATTTTTAAATTTTTTACTTATTGTTAAAAATAACCGGCTATAGTAGTTATACCATGTTTTTTGGTTTATGTAGCACCAAAAGTAGTATAATGAAGAGATTATAAAGCAGATTATTATTAGGTAATACGCTTTTTCATAATTAACATTTGTAATGTATTTGACGACTTTACCCCAGTAAATAGGGATGAGTAGAGAAGTTACACACATCATGATGGAAGTTAATATTTTAAGTATTAGTGGTTTTTTATTTTGTTTAATTATTTGTTTTATCATTTTACCTCCTTATATTATTAGTTTGGCATTTTTTGTTATTTTTATATATATTAATTTAAATTAATGTTATAATAATTTATGAAGGTGAAGATATGAGGTTTGAAAAAGAAATAAGAATTGCAAAAGAAATTATGGAAAATTTTATTAATAAATTAGGTCTTGATGGAAAGAATTTTTGCAGAATTATGAAATTTCCTGTGGTTATATATAATAATGTTATTTTTGATGGTGATGGAAGGTATGTGTCAATAAATAATAAATATTTAAATAAGATAATTAATTCGTTTTCTTTTAGTGAAGAGGAAAAGACGAACATTTTAGAAAATGGACTTATTGAGATAGATAAAAAATATGAAAATAATCATAATTCTATGTTTTATGTAACTTTAGTTCATGAAATTTTACATGCTAATAGGGATTTGCTTTTATATGATTATTTTAACAATGTTGGGGGTAGTGAATTTTCTAATGAATATGCTTATGTTTATAAAGATGGGAGATTTTTTAAGAATACTAGTAATTTGTCTTTTGATTATGGAGATGCTAGTCAAAATATATTGAATGGTAATATTGATAGTTCTAAGATAGAGAATGCTCAGGATGAATTAGATATGGATGAAAAGGTAGCGGAAAAAATGGACAAACAAGTTGAGATTGATGAGGCTTTGATTGATACTATGTCTATTGTAGCAAATAAGATTTATAATGAGAAAAAAAAGGGGAATAAGTTGGGTATTTTTGAGTGTTTAGAATTACTTAGAGACTGTATAGATGTTAATAATGTTAAGGTTATTTGTGATATTATTTTAAGACATAGAGATTATGGTTTATTTTATTGGGTGTTAGATCCTATTGGCTATACATATGGTGATATTCATTATGATTTTTTTAGTAACTATACTAAAAATGATGGTGATTTAGTTAGTTGTTTTGATTCTTATCAGGATTTTGGCAAAAGAAAAAACTAGTTTTGCTAGTTTTTTCTTTTTTTTAATCTTTTGTTCATGTTATGAAGGGCTACACCGTTCATGATTAAATTACCATGTTTGTATTCTTGATATTGAAGTCGGTTTGCCTCTTCGATGTCTTCTCCACCAAAGTATAGTATTTTAATACTTTCTTTTAGTTTTTTTAGTTTTTCTAGTCTTTCTGTTGGTGTACTTCTTACTTCGTCTTTTTTATAGTTATCACATTTTGATACTATAAATTTTTTCATTTCTCCATTTTCTTTTATTTCTTGGATTCCTTCAGTTATAAAGTCGTAAGAATCTATTCTTGATTTAATACGGTCTTTTATTTTAGGACAAAGTGTTGCTGTAGCATTTTGACAACTAAAGCATAGATGGTTTTGACTTTTAGTGTAAATTATGTCTATTAAATCTGCAAATATGTTTTGTGATAATTCATAAATTCCATTATTAATGTTATTCGTTTTGGTGTATGAAGCAAATATTTCATTTATTGGTGTATTTATTTTTTTATTTTCTAATTCTCTTATTGTTCTTTCTGGTAATCTTAATAATAAGTTAGTATAATATGTCATTATCATTTCTTTTATCATGATAGATATTGTGGCTTTTTTATTATTTATTAAACTTTTTTCTATATATTTGACATTATTGTTAACTTTGTTTTTTGTTATCTTTTTTGTAGATGTGTAAAGACTTAATGGAATAAGGTGGTTCTGTTTTAAGATGTCATTTACTATTGTAGATGTGTAAAAACTTAATGGAATAAGGTAGTACTGTTTTAAGATGTCATTTACTATTTGTAATAGTTCTTCTTCTGTTTTTGCTTCATTTATTTTTTTTATGATGTTACTTGTTTCATTTAATGAACAATGGGCGTTTAATTCGTTTGTTATTGATTTTGCTTTTCTTATGATTTCACTTTTTTCCTTGCTAGGTAATTTTATGATGTCTTCTTGGCTTAAGATGTTTTCAAAACATTTATCTTTTTTAGTAAAATATGGTATGAAATTACTTCTTTTTATTTTTTCTACCTCAGCAATTTGTCCGTTTTCTTTTTTAATTATAATACTTTTTCCCATATAAAATTCCCCCTTTTTTTGAAATATGACTCGTATTATAGCACGTTTGTTTTTGTTTGTCAAGTTTTTTATTCGAGTGGGAGGAGTACTAAAAACAATAACAAAAGAAAAAAGAAGAATTATTTTCCTAGACAAAATCTTTTAAACATTTCGTCTAGCATTTCTTCTTTATATGTAGCACCGATTATTTCGCCTAGTATGTTCCATGCTTCTTTGATATCTATTTCTAATAGATATGGTTCTATTCCTTGACGTGTTTTATTAATTACTTCTTTTAGAATGTCATGGGCTTTTTTTAGTAATCCGATGCTTCTTGCACTTGTTAGATAATTCATATCTGTTGTTTCTATTTTATCAATGTTAAATAAGTATTTTATTTTGTTTTTTAAATCTTCTATTCCTATATTATATTCTGCACTTATTTTAACAATGTTTTCATGGTTAATGTCTTCAATATTTGTAGGTAAGTCTATTTTATTTAAAACAATTATACTTGTTTTGTTTTTAATTAATTCTAATAAATATTTATCTTCTTCAGTTAATTGTTCATTGCTATTTAGGATAAGTATTATTAGGTCACTATTTTCTATAACTTCTTTGCTTTTGTTTACTCCAATTTGTTCTACAATATCACTTGTCTCTCTTATTCCTGCAGTATCAATTAGGTGAATAGGTATGTTATCTATTTGAATAGTTCCTTCAACAATATCTCTTGTTGTTCCTGCAATATTGGTTACTATTGCTTTGTTTTCTTCTAAGAGTGTATTTAGTAAACTGCTTTTTCCAACATTTGGCCTACCTATTAGACATACTTTTATTCCTTCGGTTATTATTTTCCCATTTTCGCTTTGAGTTATTGTATCTTCTAGGCTTTTGTTTACTTCTTTTAGAATTGGTAATATTTTTTCATTGTTAATAACTTCGATATCATCGTATTCTGGGTAATCAATGTTTACTTCAATATTAGAGATTACTTGAATTAGTTTATCTCTTAGAGATATTATCTTATTTGAAACATTACCACTTAATTGGTTGATTGATAGTTTTCTGGATGTTTCTGTTTTGGCCTCGATTAGATTCATGATACCATCGGCCTCGATTAGGTCAATTCTTCCATTTAAAAAAGCTCTTTTGGTGAATTCTCCTGGTTCTGCTAGTCGGATATCTTTTTGAATAAGTAATTCTAATACTTTATTGGTTGTTGATATACCTCCATGACAATTTATTTCGACAATGTCTTCTTTGGTATAGGTTTTAGGACTTTTCATGATGCTTATTAGGACTTCATCTATTATTTCTTCTTTGTTTACGATATGTCCATAGTGAATGGTATGGGTGTTTACTTTGGTTAAATCTTTTCCTTTAAATATTTCATTTACTAATGGTATTGCATCTTTGCCACTTACTCTTATGATGGATATAGCTCCAACTCCTAAGGCCGTTGATATACCTGCAATTGTATCATTCATATTGTCAGTCCTTTCTTTTTTTTCCTAGTAGTATACCATATTTTGTTTATTTAGAAAAGTATTTTTAGATTTCATAATATTTTCTTTTTTTTACTTTTGGTAACTCTTTTGATGGAGTGTAGTTATAGATTAATGAGGCTGTCATAGTAACAAAACTTTCTTTATTATTTGAACAGATCTTCTTCTCAAGATTTATTCCTTTTTCTTGGCATAGGTGTTGGAAGTATTCTTCGTTGATATTTGCAAATATTGGATTAGAATAATTATATTTTTTGTTATCTTTTTCACAATATGTATATTTTGTTTCAAATTTTGTTTTTTTTGGTTCTTCTTCTAAGTTTTCTATTATTTTCTTTATTATATCTTCTTTAATATAGTTAAATGCTTCTTCGGTTTCATTTTTTTTTGTTATTTTTATTATGTGTTCTTCACATAGTTGATCTAAATATTCTTTAAATTCTTTGTTTATTTCTATTTTACTCATTTTTTTACTCCTATTTTGTTTTATTTTTTAGTTTACTGGATATTAGTTGTTGAACTTGTTCATCTATTTTTCTTTGTTCTTCTTCATTTATGTTATTTAATATGGTATCTTTATTATATTGTTTTATTCTTTGTTTTATTGATTCATTGTCTTGTTTGGTTGAAAATGAAGATTTTTTTTCTAATATCATTATGATACCATAGGTGTTATTTTCTAGGTACTCACAGATTATTCTTGCTTGTGAGGAGTTAGAATTAGATCTTATTCTTTTTATTTTACGATATGGGATATCTTTTTGATAGGTACTCTTTAATGGGATATTATTTTCTTTTATTTTGATTAGAAGAGAATAGATATCTTTTAATGTTTTTTGTTCTTCTATATTATCTATATCTTTTAAGATGTTATTAGATAGATAAACTATTTTATTTTTATGATTTTGGTAATCAAAGTAGGTATCTGTTGGTTCTTCTTCGATACTTTCTTCTTTTTCTTTTAGATGTTTAAATAGTTCATATAGGATATCAATATTTTCTTTTACTATTTGTTTATCTTCTTCGTCTAATTCATTTAATAGAGATGTTTCTTCTTCGATTTCTTCTTTTAAGATGCTACTTAATATAACAATAGTATTTGTTGTATTGGAATTGTTTTCATATATGTTGTTGTTTATTAAAACATCAAGTTTTTGAATTTTTTCTTCAATTGTTGGTAATTTATCAATTTCGGTAATAAAGACTTGTTTTGCTATGTCAAATGTTAGGGAGAAGCCTTCTTCGATTAGGTCTTTTTTACTCGGTGTATCTTTTAAAATTTCTTCTCTGTTAATTTGTTTAATAGTATTTTCTTCTATATATTTAGATATTTGCTCATATTCTTCTTTGGTTAGGGGAATATTTTTAATAATGTTATTTAATTTGTTTGGTTCTAGATTATAGAGTTTGGTTTTCTGTAAAATGTTTTTTATGTTTTCTAGGATGTCTATGTCTTTGATAATTAGAGTTTCTTTAGTTTGGAGGGAAAGTTTTTTTAAATATTCTAAAAGGACATTTACTTCAATAAGATAGTCTTCTATTCCGTTTGTTCCATTTTGTTTATATGCTATATAGATTTCTTGAGCATTTTTAATGGATTTGTTGTTTTGAAAATCCGGTATGAGTTTTGTAAATATAGAATTTAATAAGTTTGTATTGTTTTTATCTAATATGCTAAGTGGTTCATGTGTATATATTTCTAAGAACTTTTCGATATTTTCTTTTAGTTCTTGTTTTTGAGTTTCTTTTATAATTGTTTCTTCTATTTTGTTAATAAGAAAATTTTCCATTTATTTTTCACCTACCTTGATTAAATTATACTATTGATAATTGGTTTTGACAAGGCGATTTGACAGAAAAAAAGAAACTATTTTGTTTCTTTTGGTTTGATAACAACGCATCTATTTGGTTCCTCGCCAGTACTTTCTGTGTATACGTATCGATTATTAGATAAAGCTTCATGAATGATTCTTCTTTCATATGAGTTCATGCTATCTAATTTAGCTTCAATTTTAGTTTTAGATACTTCTTTAGCGGTGTTTTTTGCTAGGTATTCTAATGATTTTATTCTTTTTTCTTTGTAGTTTTCAACGTCTAAGATAATGGATATTTTTTCTTCTAAGACATTGTATACCATTTGTTTGATAAGGTTTTGTAAGGCGGATATAGTACGACCATTTTTACCTATTAGTATGGCATTGTTGTCTGAAAATATTTTGATAGATATTGTTTCATTTCTTTTTCTTACTTCTAGGTTGATGTTTACTCCCATACTTTTTGTTATTTCATTCAATGTGTCTTTGATAAAGTCTACTATTTCGTCTTGTTTAATTACTTTAACTACAACTTTTTTCTTAACGATGCCTTTTGTTTCTTCTAGGACTTCAACGATAAGATTTTCTCTTATAGTATTTAGTTCGTTTACGGCTTTGTTGATGGCTTCCTCTTTATTCTTTCCTTCGTACGTGTACGATTTCATTTTTTATACCTTCTTTCTTTTAACTATTTCATTTTGCACTATTGTGAATAAACTTGATGTTATCCAATAAATTGCTATTGCTGTTGGTAGGGTAATGGATGCCATTGCTATAAAGAATAACATAAAATAAATAGTAAATTTCATTTGATTTGCTGCTTGAGTTGCTTGATCTTTTAATGTATTTTTAAATGAGAAATAGGTAGTACCAATGATAAGGATAATTAAAATTATGTAGTAATAATTGCCATTTGCAATACCGACTGAAGGGTTAGTCCCCATTTGAAGAGATAAGAATTTTTTTTCAAATATTGCTGGAACACGGTTGATAGCTTCAAGGAAAGCAAAGAATAATGGTAATTGGATAAAAGCAAGTAAACAACCTGATGCTGGTGAAATATTATATTTTTTATATATTATCATTAGTTCTTGAGCTTTTTGCATTTGACTTTCACGATCTAGTTTATCAGCATATTTTTTTTCTAGTTTGTCTAGTTCAGGTTTTGCTTTTTTCATATTTTCGGATTGTACTGCGGTTTTATTTGTAAGAGGATAGGCAATTAAACGAATAATTATGGTTGCTATAATGATTGCAAGACCATTATTTTTTACTATTTTACCTATTTGGATTATTGCCCAGGCTAGTGGTTTTACAAATATTGAAGTCCAAAGTCCTTCATAGCCTCCATCTGTTGGTTTGAAATTATCACATGTAGGTAGTTTGGTTATATCTTTCTTATTTTCTTTATATAGTTTGATTGCATTTTCATTAGTTGGTTGACAAAGAATATTTTCTGTTAATGATTGTCCTGTTTCTTTATTGACTATTGTTTTTTTATCATCACCTTTTAGGTATTTTGTACATCCCGTTAATAGGAACAGTGATAATACTATAATTATTATTTTTTTATTTTTTGACATGTTTTTCTCCTTCTACTTTATTGAATAGGTTAATTAATTCAGTTTGCATTTTAGAATAATCAATATTTTTTACCCACTCTCTTACTATTATAACATAATCATATGATTTTGGTATAGATATTTTGTTATTATCAATAATACTTTTTATTTGTCTTTTGATTTTGTTGCGGGTAACGGCATTTCCTGTTTTTTTAGGAATTGAGATGCCATAGTAATTTTTCTCTTGATTAGGTTGATAGAAAATACTAAAATATTTATTTTTAATAGCATTTTTTTTGTTTATTATTTTGGAAAATTCATAATTTTTTTTAATAATTTCTTTTTTTTTCATATGTTCCTCCAATAAGAAAAAAGCCACTTAAAAGATTAGTGGTTTAAGCACATAATTTTTTACGGCCTTTTGCTCTTCTTTTGTTTAATACTTTTCCTTCAATACGGGCAAAGAAACCATGTTTTTTCTTTTTATTTCTATTATTTGGTTGAAAAGTTCTTTTCATTATTACACCTCCAAAGTTCTTTTTTTAATATAAAATGCTATTTTATTATATAGGTGTTTTATTTTAAAGTCAATAAAAATTTTTATTTTGTCTATTTTTTTGTTATGATACAAGTTATTTATAGTTGATATTGACATTAGCAAATAATGTCTTTTTTTATTAGAATGTTATATCCTAAATAAGGTATGTTTCTATTTTTTAACTAAATTTTTCTTGTGATAACGGCGTAGCAAAGGCATAAGAAAATTAAAATTGGTGTTTTAAAAATTATAGTTTTGGTGTATAATGGTTTTAAGAATAGAATTTGGGTGATTATATGTTTAAGAGGATACTTGCTATTAGTAAGAATTATGCTTTTGTAGAGATAGATAATTTAATGAGTGAAGATTTGCTTAATTATTATGTTATTTTTGTCGATGATGATAAGAAGTTTCTTGGCGAGGTTAATGAGGTAGATGGTAATAGGGTTAAGATTACTTTTTTAGGCGAATTTATTAATGATAAGTTTGTTAGTGGTATTATTAGAAAACCTAGTTTGACTTCTAATATTAGAATTATTAATAATATTGAGCTCGATGAGTTAATGGGGACTGTTAATGATAAGAATATGGTTCTTGGTTTATCTCCTTTATATAATGATCATCCAATTAATATAGATATTAATAGTATGTTTAGTAACCATAGTGCAATATTTGGTAACACAGGAAGTGGTAAAACATATGGGGTTGCTAGAATTTATCAGTCTTTGTTTGATAGAAATGATATTATTCCTTTTAATGCTAATATTTTTATATTTAATTCAACTAATGAGTATCATAATTCTTTTTCTTCTATTAATAAGTTTAATATTAATTATAATTATAAGATGTATACGACTAATACTAATAATAAGGATAGTTTAATTATTAAGTTGCCTCTTTGGCATTTAACTGTTGATGATTATGCTAATTTACTTGATGTTTACGAATATTCACAGATTAATATTATAGAGAAGATGTTATCCTATGTATGTGCTTTTGCTAAGAATGATGAGTATTCAATAAGATATAAGAATCATTTGATAGCTTCTGCAATTATATCAGTTATGTATACGAATCAAACGGCTTTTAGGACAAGGGATCAAATATTTAATATTCTTAGTACTTGCAGTACAAAAGATTTAAATTTGGATTATGAAATTCCTGGTGTTGGATATACTAGAACTTTTAGAAAATGTTTTGATATTGATAGTCAAGGAGAATTTGTTGAGCGATTACTTGTTTCTAAATATGTGGAACAGTTTGTTGATAATAATACGAAATGGAATGAAGATTATACTCCTATTTATTATACTTTAGAGGATTTAGAGGTAGCTTTAAACTTTACTTTGATTAGTGAAGGATTACTTTTAAATGAAAAATATTATGCGGAGGCGATTGCTTTAAAAGTAAAGTTGCATTCTATTATTAATAGTTCTTATCATAAATTTTTTGATTATAATAGATTTGTTAGTTTGACTGAGTTTATTACTGATATCGTGGTTAATAAAGAAAATAAAAGATGTCAAATAATTAATTTTGTCTTAGAAGATGTGGATGATAGATTTGCTAAGGCTTTAACTAAGATTTATTCAAGATTATTTTTTAAGTTTGCTAGAAGTTTGCCTCAGCGTGGGACATTTCCTATGCATATTTTATTGGAAGAAGCCCACAGATATGTGCAAAACGATGCAGATACTAGGACTTTAGGTTATAATATTTTTGAGAGAATTGCTAAGGAAGGTAGAAAATATGGGGTAATTTTAGATTTGGTTACTCAAAGGCCTACGGAATTATCCGAATCAGTTATTTCTCAGTGTAGTAACTTTTTGATTTTTAAGATTAATCACCCAACTGATTTAGATTATATTGGTAAAATGGTTCCTAATATTACGGATGATATAATTGAAAAGCAAAAAAGTTTGCAGTCTGGGATATGCGTAGCGTTTGGCAAGATGATGAAGTTACCTATGATAGTTAAGATGAAACTTCCTAATCCTCCTCCTAGCTCCGCGAATGCTGATGTATATGATAAATGGATGTTTAATTTAAAAGGTAGATATTAATCTATCTTTTTTTTTATAAATTGAATTAAAAAAGAGTTATCCACAGTAAAATGTGGAATAAATTTTCTATTTGTTGTCTAATTGTGTAAAAATTTGACACATTTTTGGTACTAAATACAAGAAAAAAGAAAAGTTATCCACATAACGAATAAGTTATCCACATGTGAGGATGGGTGTTGATAATAATATACACATAAAATTTTTTTTGTGTAAATTTGTGGAAAAAAGAAGAAATCCTTATAAAATATATAAAATATAAGTGGAATTTTGTGTGGAAAAACTGAGGATAGTTAGTATTTTTTAAAAAAATTCTTTTCATTTTCCACATTATAGTGTAAAATATAGATAGAAATCCAAAAAATAAGGAGTAATGGTTATGGATACATTAGTAATTTGGAATAGTTTTTTAGAAAAAATTAAAGAACAGGTTTCTTCTTTATCTTACGAAACTTGGTTTAAGGATACGAAATTAGTTAGTTTAGATAATAATACCGCGACTGTTATTGTCCCTATGAACTTACATAAGAAGCATTTAAAAGAAAATTATATTTCTTTAATGGAAGATATTTTTAATAGTATTACGGGTACTAATTTTACTTTTTCTTTCTTACTTGAAGAAGAATACGAGACAGAAACTGTTGTAGAAGATGTGGATGTTGGAGTACCTAAGTATCATAGGGAAGATGCTAATTTAAAACCAAATTACACTTTTGAATCATTTATTATTGGTGAAAGCAATAAGTTTGCTTATACTGCTGCGATGTCGGTAGCAGAAAAACCTGGAAAAGCTTATAATCCTTTATTTTTGTATGGTAAAAGTGGTTTAGGTAAAACACACTTAATGCATGCAATAGGTAATTATATTATAAATAATACTAATTTAAAGGTTTTATATGTTACTAGTGATGATTTTGTTAACGATTTTATTAGAGTAGTACGCAACAAGGATAAGGAAAATTTTGAATTAATTAATACTTTTAAGGCAAAATATAGAAATGTGGATGTTTTAATGATTGATGATATTCAGTTTTTAGAAAATGCGGCTGCTACACAGCAAGAATTTTTTCACACATTTAATGAGTTATATAATTCTAATAGGCAAATCATCATTTCTTCCGATAGATCGGTTAATGATTTAAAGTTACTTGAGGATAGACTTAGGACACGTTTTGCTTGTGGACTTACTGCAAATATTTTTCCACCCGATCTGAAATTAAGCAAGGATATTATAAAGAAAAAGATAATGTATCAAGAATCAGCCAAAGACATACCAGAAGATGTAATTGATTATATTGCTAATAGTTTTAGTACTGATGTTAGGTCATTAGAAGGGGCTATTACTAGGGTATTTGCTTATTCTTTAATGATGGGGCATGGGGAAATTACTTTAGACATTGCAGTTGATGCTTTAAAAGATCAAATGATTAAATCTTGTAATTTTAAGAATGATATACATCGTATTCAAATGGTGGTAAGTGATTATTTCCACATAAAAGTGGAAGATTTAAAGGGAAAGAAAAGGTCTAAGTCGATTGCTTTTCCTAGACAGATAGCAATTTACCTGTGTAGAACTTTAACTAATGAGTCTTTCCCTAGAATAGGTGGTTATTTTGGTGGAAGAGACCATTCAACAATAATGCATTCTTATGATAAAATAAGTGTGGATATGAAAAATAATGAACAAGTTAAAGAAATAATAAAAGATATTAAAAAAACTTTATCTAATTAACTTGTGTAAAGTTATTTGACATTATGCACAAGAAAAAATGTTAAAAACACTTATAAAATAAGAGATAGCAGAGTTATCCACAGTTATCCACAATATAATCATTAATAAAAAAATAAAGAAAGAAGGTATATTATGAAATTTATTATCAAGAAAGAATATTTAATTGAGGGGTTAAATAATGTTTCAAAGGCTATTTCTTCAAAAAATTTAATTCCTATATTAGCTGGGATAAAATTTGAGTTAAAAAAAGATGGACTTTATTTAAGTGCTAGTGATACTGATATTTCTATACAGTCATTTATTAGTAATGAAAAAATTAGTGAAGTAATTGAGTTAGGTAGTATTGTTATATATGGAAAGTATATTGTGGAGATAATTAGAAAGTTACCTAATGTGGATATATCTATTGAAGTTTTAGATGGTTTTAAAATGTTGATTACTACAGATAATTCTTCATTTAATTTAAATGGGATAAATCCTAATGAATTTCCTAATTTATATTTAGAAGAAACTAAGGAACCAATTGTTTTGAAGAATAGTGAGCTAAAGGCTTTAATTAATAAGGTAGCATTTGCTACTTCACCTAGTGAGAGTAGACCAATTTTAACTGGGATTAATTTTATTATAAATGGTGATAATTTGGAAGTTCTTGCTACTGATTCATATCGTTTGGCTAAATATAGTATAAATATTGATAAATTTAATAGTAATTCAGTTAATTTAGTAATACCATGTAGAAATTTATTAGAATTGATTAAAATTATTGATGATAATGGAGAAATTGAGATGCATTTATTTAACAATAAGGTGTTATTTAAATATAAAAATATTTTATTTCAGTCAAGGTTATTAAGTGGAACTTATCCTACTAATTCTAGTGTTATTCCTTCAAATTTTGAAATCCAAATAGATGTTGATGTTAATGTGCTATATGAGATGATAGATCGTGCAAGTTTGTTAACTAGTGATAAGGATAAAAATACAATTAAGTTAATGCTTAATAAAAATGAATTAGTAATTTTATCAAATAGTCCTGAAATAGGAAAGGTTGAAGAAAAACTTAGTTTAGTAACAGATAAGGAAATTGACATATCATTTAGTTCTAAATATATGATGGAGGCTTTAAGAAGTTTTGAAGCTGAAACTGTTACTATTTGTATGAATAATGATATTTCTCCAATTGTTATCAAATCAACAGATGATAATAATTTAGTTCAATTATTATTACCAATTAAGACATATTAGTTGAATTTAGGCCGAAAAAGTTAATTTTTTGGTTTTTTTCGACAAAATTCGACAAAATTCGACAATATGTGTGTGTTAAAGTACAAGCCATATATATTTATATATATGTTTGGAGGTGATATAATGGATTATTTTATTACGCAAGAGACATTACTTATTATGCCAATTACGAAAACACAGACTAAGATATTAGAAAATGATAATGTCATGTTTGTTGATTCTAAAACATTCAAAATTGTAAATGATAATTGTAAGTTATATGGAAGTACTTATTTGAATAGAGTAGAGTTTAGTAAAACAATACTTAAGTGTAGATGCAAAATGCCTATAATTTTAGATAATGATGGAAATATAATACTTTTTCCAACAACTTCTAAGCGTCAAGAACATTGTGCATGGTTAAATTATAATAATATTAAGTCTTATAAAGAACAGGGTTCAAAAAACGTAGTTGTTACCTTTTTAAATGGTATTAAGATTGTTATTAATATGTCATATTATACATTTGAGCACCAAATAAATAAATGTCATAGATTAAAATTGGATTATTTGGAAAAAAAAGTTTCAATTGTATACAAAAATGCCAGATAAAACTGGCATTTTTTTTTAATATGTGATATAATTTATGTGGGTATGATTAGGGATACTAAGTAATTAGAAAAGGTGAAAAAATGAGCAAAAAATATAATTTAAAATGCATATAAAGAAATTGATACTCAAAAATTACCGCAATTACGATAATTTAGAGTTAAAATTTAATCAAAATTTAAATATAATTATAGGAAATAATGCTCAAGGTAAAACAAATATACTTGAATCTATTTATTTACTTGGTATCACAAGATCATTTTTAACCACCAATGATAAGAATTTAATTAAAATAGGATGTAATAATTGTAAGATAAAAGCATCTGTTATAATTATGAATCGCTCGAAAAATTTAGAAGTTATTATTAGTGAATTAGGTAAAAAAGTTAAGATTGATAATAAGGAAGTTTCTAAGTTTAGTGATTATGTAGCTAAATTTAATATAGTAATATTTGGTCCACATGATTTAAAGTTAATAAAAGATATTCCTAATGTTAGAAGACATTTTTTAGATGTTGAATTAAGTCAATTAGATACAATGTATTTAAGAAAAATAAAGGAATTTAATATTGTTTTAAAGAATAGAAATGAATATTTGAAGTATGTTAAATTTGGTGGTAAATGTAATTTAAATTATTTAGATATTATTAATGAAAAATATGCTTCTTTATGTGTTTATATATATTTGAAAAGAAAAGAATTTATTGATAAAATTAATAAATATATAGGAGATATTTATGAGGAAACAGGAAGTTATAAAGGTCTTAATTTAAGATATAGTTCTAATGTTTTTTTTGAATATGATAATGAAGAGGACTTAAAGGAAAAGTTTTTAAAGAAAATTAACGATAATATTAGTAAAGAAATTAATTATGGAAGTAGTATATTGGGAGTAAGACGTGATGATTTTTCTTTTTATTTAGGCGATAAAAATTTGATTAATTATGGGTCTCAAGGTCAGCAAAAATTGGCCGTTTTGTCTTTGAAATTAGCTGAAATAGACATATTCAAGGAGGTTAAGGGAGAAAATCCAATATTATTACTTGATGATTTATTTGGTGAGTTAGATATTAAGAAAAGGAATAGGGTTATTAGGTATATTAGTAATGATATTCAAACGATAATAACCACTACTGATGTGAATAGAATAGATAAAAAATTAGTAAGTAATTCTAAAATTTTTAAAATTACAAATGGAAAAGTAGAGGAGGAAAAGAAATGAATGAACATGTAAGTGAAAATTATGATGCTTCCAATATTCAAGTATTGGAAGGTTTGGAGGCAGTTAGGAAAAGACCTGGTATGTATATTGGTACTACTGATGTTAAGGGGTTACATCATTTGGTATGGGAAATTGTGGATAACTCAATTGACGAGGCATTAGCAGGTTATTGTAATAATATTGAAGTTATTATAAATAAGGATAATTCAATAACAGTAAAGGATGATGGTCGTGGTATACCTGTTGATATTCATCCGAAAACAAAAATTTCTACTGTAGAGACAGTTTATACTGTTTTACATGCTGGTGGAAAATTTGGTGGAGGAGGATATAAAGTAAGTGGTGGATTACATGGTGTGGGTGCATCTGTTGTTAATGCTCTTAGTAAGTGGTTAGAAGTTCGTGTATACAAAAATGGTAATGTTTATTTTATTCGTTTTGAAAATGGTGGACATACTGTTGAACAACTAAAAATAATAGATAGATGTAGTGAGAATAGAAGTGGAACAACGGTTACTTTTAAACCTGATGCTAGTATTTTTGATAGTGAGATTTATGATTATGATACTTTGAAGGTTAGAATTAGAGAGTTGGCATTTTTAAATCGTGGTTTATCAATAACTCTTCGTGATGATAGAGATATGGAAGATACTACTGGCGAAACATTTTTGTATGATGGTGGTATTAGTGAGTATGTAAAGTTTATTAATCAAGGTAAGACTGTTCTTCATGATGATATAATTCATTTATCGGGCGAGGAAGCTGGTGTGTTTTTTGAAGTTGCTATGCAATATAATAATGGATATAATGAAAATATATATTCATTTGTAAATAATATTAATACTCATGATGGGGGAACACATGAAGATGGAGTTAAGAGAGCTTTAACTAGGGTTATTAATAATTATGCAAGAAAAAACAATATTTTAAAGGAAAAGGACGATTCTTTAACAGGAGATGATGTTAAAGAAGGTTTAACAATGATTATTTCTTGTAAGCATCCTAATCCTCAGTTTGAAGGTCAAACAAAGGGTAGACTAGGTAATTCAGAGGTAAGAAAATTGGCTGATAATGTGTTTTCGGCAGGTTTTGAAAGATTTTTAATGGAAAATCCTGATGATGCTAAAATAATTATTAATAAGGCTATTTTGGCTAGTCGTGCTAGAAATGCTGCGAGAAAAGCGAGAGAAATGACTAGAAAGAGCGATTTAGTTTCAACAAATACTTGGGGAAAACTTACTGACTGTAAGAGTAAGGATCCAAGTATTTCCGAAATATTTATAGTCGAAGGAGATAGTGCTGGAGGTTCTGCTAAAAAAGGTAGAGATTCCATGACTCAAGCAATTTTACCTTTGAGAGGTAAGATATTAAATGTTGAAAAAGCTAGATTGGATAGAGCTTTATCTAATGAAGAAATTAGATCTATTATCACAGCATTTGGAACTGGTATTGGGGAGGAGTTTGATTTATCAAAATTAAGATATGATAAGATTATTATCATGACCGATGCCGATGTTGATGGTTCTCATATTAGAGTATTATTACTTACGTTATTTTATAGGTTTTTTAAACCTATTGTGGAAAATGGTCATGTTTATGCTGCTCAACCACCACTATTTAGGATAACTCATGGTAAAACAAGAAAATATGTTTTGGATGAAGCAGAAAAGGAGTCTTATTTAAATTCTTTACCTGAGAGTGTTAAGTCAAGGGTTGAAGTGGCTAGAATGAAGGGGCTTGGTGAAATGGATCCGCCTGAATTAAATGAAACTACTATGGATATTACTAAAAGAACTCTTAGGAAAATTACAGTAGATGATTGTGTGGCCGCTGATGCGATATTTGAAAAATTAATGGGTGAGGAAGTAGAACCAAGAAGGAATTTTATCGAAGAAAATGCTGTATTTGCTCAGGATCTTGACATTTAGGAGGTGTAGAAAATGGATAATGATAATAATTTAAACGAACTATTGAATATGGCAATGAATGACAATGATGTGGATAACAAAGAGGTAGATAATAATACGGATGTTGAGAATGTTGATGATGAGATGGTAAATACTGATTTTGGTGGAACATTTCATGAACATGATAGTTTAACTGAGAATAATATAGTTGATGAGGTAAGCAAGAGTTTTTTACAATATTCTATGAGTGTTATTACTTCAAGAGCATTGCCTGATTTGCGTGATGGATTAAAGCCTGTTCATAGGAGAATTTTGTGGAGTATGTTTTGTTCAGGTTATACTCCAGATAAACCTCATAGAAAATCAGCAAAGACTGTTGGTGAGGTTATGGGTAATTACCATCCACATGGTGATTCTTCAATATATGAAGCAATGGTAAGAATGGCTCAAGATTTTAATGAGCGATATTTACTTATTGATGGACATGGTAATTTTGGTAATATTGAGGGTGATGGCGCGGCGGCAATGCGTTATACTGAATCAAGGTTATCTAAACTTTCACTAGAATTGCTTAGGGATATTAAGAAAAACACAGTTGATATGACTAAGAATTTCGATGAATCTTTGGATGAGCCAACGGTATTGCCTAGTAGGTTTCCAAATATTTTAGTTAATGGAACAATGGGTATCGCGGTAGGTATGGCCACAAATATTCCTCCTCATAATTTATGTGAGGTAATTGATGGTTGTATAGCATATATAGATAATCCTGATATTGATACTTTAGGTTTAATGCAATATATTAAGGGGCCTGATTTTCCAACTGGTGGTATTATTTTAGGAAATTCTGGTATTCGTAAGGCTTATGAAACTGGTCGTGGTTCTATTACGATTCGTAGTAAAGCTATAATTGAGGAAGGTACTAATCATAGTAATATAATTATTACTGAGGTTCCATATGGTGTTAATACGATGGAGCTAAAGAATAAGGTGGCAGAATTGGTTAGGGATAAGGTAATTGAAGGTATTTCTGATTATCATACTGATTTGAAGGATGGTGTGAAGATTACAATTACTTTGAAGCGTGATGCTAATCCTCAAGTTATTTTAAATAATTTATATAAGCATACTAATTTTCAGGTACAATATGGAATTATTTTCTTAATGATAGATAATAAGACACCAAGAACTTTAGGGTTAAAGGATATTATTGCTAAATATATTGATCATCAAAAAGAAGTTATTATAAGGCGTACAAATTTCGATTTGGAAAAAGATGAGAAGCGTGTGCATATTTTAGAGGGGTATAAGATAGCTCAAGATAATATTGATGAGGTTATTAATATAATTAAGACTGCTAAAACAGATATTATTGCTAAGGAAAAGTTAATGTCAAGGTTTGGGCTTACTGATATTCAATCTGATGCTATTTTGGAATTGAAGTTACGTCGTTTAACTGGTCTAGAAAGAGATAAAATTGAGACTGAGTTAAGGGATTTGTTGCTTGAAATTGAAGAGTTACGTTCTATTTTGGCTTCAAATGAAAAGGTTCTTAATATTATTAAGGAAGAGCTGTTGGAGGTTAAGTCTAAATATGGTGATGAGAGAAGAACTAAAATTGATATGACCGCAATTGATTACATTGATGATGAGTCTTTGATACCTGAAGAGAATATTGTTGTTACTTTGACAGGAAAAGGTTATATTAAGAGATTACCTGTGGATACTTATAAAACGCAAAATCGTGGTGGTGTAGGTATTAAGGGTATGAGTACGAATGACGAAGATTATGTGGAAAACATGATTGAAGCTAGTTCTCATGATTATATATTATTCTTTACTAATAATGGTAAGGTTTATCGTATTAAGGGTTATGAGATACCAGAGTATAGTAGGCAGTCAAAGGGGTTACCAATTATTAATTTGTTAAATTTAGAGAAAAACGAAAAGGTTGCTGCTTTAATTAGGATTGCTAATGACGATGAGAGTAATAATTTAGTTTTTGCTACAAAGAGTGGTTTAATTAAGAGGACTGCAATTAGTGAATTTAATAATATTAGAAATAATGGTAAAAAATTTATTACTTTGCGCGATGATGATGAGTTAATATCTGTTGAAAAGACTACTGGTGATAACGATATATTAATGGCTTCTTCTAATGGTAGAATGGTTCGTTTTAATGAGAATTCTATTAGAGTTATGGGTCGCGGAGCTGCAGGAGTAAGAGGTATTAATTTAGAAGGTGGATTTTTGGTTGGTATGTCTAAGGCTGTGGATAATCAACAAGTATTGGTTGTTACTGAAAGGGGTTATGGTAAAAAAACTGATATTAGTGAGTATCGCATTACTAATCGTGGTGGTAAAGGTGTTAAGACTTTAAATATTACTGATAAGAATGGATCAATTGTAGCATTTAAAACAGTAAATTGTAATAGTGATTTAATGATTATTACTAATGAGGGTATTGTGATTAGATTAGATATAGATAAGATTTCTACTATGAGTCGTGTAACTCAGGGTGTAAAGCTTATAAATCTTAGGGAAAATCAATGTGTATCTTCAATAGCTGTTGTTGATAAGATAATTGAGGATGATTCTAATGTTGATGATGAAGTTACAAATAATTAGTAACTTCTTTTTTTAGAAGAAATGTTTGTTTTTTTTTACAAAATGTATTTTATTTATTACAAAAATTGTGGAAAACTCATATTTATTAAACCAAATTAGGGATATTATTTAGTTAAATCAATGTGGAAAAGAATAATTTTGTTATTAAATAAGTGATTATATAGTAGCCTTATTAAGAATAATGTTTCACGTGAAACATAGTATAACCTTAATAAATTATGTAGCGTTAATATTAAAATTAATGTTCCACGTGAAACATAGTATAACCTTAATAAATTATGTAGCGTTAATATTAAAATTAA